>Ga0315903_10000039_pt1 | contig 197424 bp, 240 predicted proteins | sample LakEriMetagenome_7_FD_203524 | JGI IMG/M metagenome (GOLD analysis project Ga0315903, IMG submission 203524) | Freshwater fungal communities from buoy surface, Lake Erie, Ohio, United States - Buoy 2 MA119 | ecosystem: Environmental > Aquatic > Freshwater > Lake | place: USA: Lake Erie, Ohio...
CTGAGATTTTGTTATGATTATTGGACTTGTCGGTAATATCGGAAACGGTAAAGGTACAGTTGCAGACATTCTTGTTGATCGCCATTCTTTCATTAAAGAAAGTTTTGCCAACAGTGTGAAGGATGCCTGCGCTGCGATCTTCGGTTGGAATCGCAGTATGCTTGAAGGCGATACAGCGGGTTCTAGATCTTGGCGCGAGCAAGATGATCCATGGTGGTCTAGAAAACTTGGTCGTCCGTTCTCACCAAGACTGGCATTACAATTAATGGGCACAGAGGCAGGTCGTGGAGTATTTCACCCTGATCTCTGGGTTCATACAGTAATGCGTCGTTGCGATCGAGCGCCTCAGAATAATTATGTCATTGCTGATGTTCGTTTCCCAAATGAAATTCAAGCAATTCGAGACTCTGGTGGCAAAATCATTCGCGTCAAGCGTGGACCTGATCCTGAGTGGTATTCTTGCGCATTTACTCAAAACACTACTGATGAAAATGATCTATGGATGCTTCAAGATTCAGAAGAACTCATGGAGCAAAAGTATCCACACGTTCATATGAGCGAGTGGGCTTGGATCGGTTCACACTATGACGTAGTGCTAGACAATAATTGTGATTTAGATACTCTAAAAATTAGAGTTGATTCTGTGTTGGATTCGTTATATAATAATCGTGTTGAAGCAAATGAGGTTGTAAATTATGAAACTTTCTGATAATACTGTGCAAGTCTTGAAAAACTTTTCTGGCATCAACCAGAGCCTCTTGTTCAAGCAGGGCAATAAACTCCGCACCATTTCCCCATTGAGCACTATCTTTGTTGAGGCAACTGTTTCTGAGTCATTCCCCAAGGAGTTCGCTCTTTATGATCTGAACAAGTTGCTTGCTAAGATTTCTCTGTACAAGGATGCTGATCTTTCTTTTGAAGATGATCGCATCGGAATCATTGATTCTGGCAAGAAGAAGTCTGACAATATCAAGTATTGTTCTTCAAAGGTGATCAAGACTCCGCCTGAGAAGGCTATTGCGCTTGGTGATGCTGATTGCTCATTCTCTCTATCACAAGAAGATCTTGAGTGGATGAAGAAGTCGGCTGGCATTTCTGGTTCACCCAATTTCGTTTTTGAGAGCGATGGAACAACCATCAAATTCACCGCAACTGATGTAAAGGATGATTCGGCTGACCAGTCGACCATCGAAATTGGTGCTGGTGATGAAAAGACAACTTTCAAGGTTGTAATGAAGGTTGAGAATTTCAAGTTGATGGATGGTTCGTATGATGTTGAGATTGCGAAGAAAGGTCTTGCCAAGTTCAAGCATAAGGAAATTGACATCACCTACTTTATCGCTATCGAAGCCGCTAGTTCAACCTTCGGCGAAGTTGGAGAATAATTATGAAGATCGACAAGGCAAAGGTTCTCGGCTGTCTCCAAGAAATCTCAAACTCACTCACTCGCATCGAGTCAGAACGCGATCTAATCAAGGACATTCTACAGAAGATGCAAGATGAGCATGAGATCCCTAAGAAGTTGTCACGCAAGTTGGCAAAGACTTACCACAAGCGTAATTTTGACGAAGAAGTCGCTCAACAGAACGATTTTGTCGAAGTTTACGAAACGGTGGCTAAATAAGTCTATTGGGGTGCTCTTTCATAGAGACGGCACAATCCGCCAGACTGCTCGCCGTGGGAGTTCACCTTCTCCACCCCATCTTCTTTTGAGGTTTTGTTATGAATGAAACTGAACAAAAAATAGAAGAATTAAACGAAAAACTACAAGACTGCTTAGTCATATTGACTCAAATAAAAATACTTGAATTGACTACTGAGTCATCTCCAGATAAAATGCATGAAATTATGCGAAGATCTCAGATAATTGAGTCTTTAGTTACAACAATTAGAAATTGTTCTTTGACGGCAAAAAGGTTTAAAGGTTTGTTATGAATGATGAATTGAGACTATTGATCTGTATGATCATATTCTTTGCGTTTACAATCGCGAACGCATATTTCTTTTGGCTTCCGCAGTCAGCACCCGCAGTTATGTTGGTGTTGGTGGCGGCGTTTTACTCTGTTATGGAGAGTAAAAAGAATATTGTTTAATTTATTGAGAATTATATTATGAATACTGAGATTACTTACAAAAAAACGCCACATGCTGTTTGTAACACAATATATGGTACTACAGGCGTAGATGTTATTCATGCCTGGTGTTTTGAAAACGATGATATTAATGATCGATTAGTAAAGAAGTGGATATCAAAGGCTCAATGTTATGTACAATCTGGTTTACAAGAGTTACCAGATTACCTTTTTAAAGAAGCATATATCAGAAAATATCATGTAGATGTCTGGAATCAAAAAGCAAAAAACTACAGAATTTACAATAAATTCTTAACTAATTATGAGTTACAAAAATATTTTCAGGAGGAAGAATCTAATAAAGTTGCTGCTGATATTTTGATCAATAGTTTTGAATAAGGAGTTATATTATGAATGAAGTGCTCTGGGTCGAAAAATATCGTCCGCATACTATTGCCGACTGCATCCTTCCTGAAGAATACAAGACCACATTCCAGTCATACGTGGATCGCAAGGAGATTCCTCATCTCCTTCTCTGCGGTGGTCCAGGAACTGGCAAAACCACAGTCGCTCGTGCGCTGTGTGATGAAATTGGTTGCGACTATCTGATGATCAACGGTTCGGATGAGAGTGGTATTGATACGTTCCGCGTCAAGATCAAGAACTATGCAAGCGCAATGTCTCTTGGTGGTGGTAAGAAAGTTATTATTATTGATGAGGCAGATTATCTAAATCCAAATAGTACGCAGCCTGCAATGCGTGCAGCGATGGAAGAGTTTGCTCATAACTGTACGTTCATCATGACTTGTAATTACAAGAATCGTATCATTGAGCCGCTGCATTCACGATGCGCTGTGATTGAATTCAAACTTCGCAAAGAAGATCGTCCGAAGATGGCTGCAGCGTTCATGCGTCGTGCTGCTGAAATTCTAGCGAATGAAAAGATTCCTTATGACAAGGCAGTGCTCGTTGAAGTTGTCAAGAAACACTTTCCTGACTATCGCCGAGTACTGAATGAACTGCAGCGTTATTCGGTCAGCGGTAAGATTGATGCTGGTATTCTTACAACCATTGCTGATGTTTCACTCAATGATCTAGTGACTTCACTCAAGGATCAAAACTTCAGTGCGATGCGCAAGTGGGTTGCGGACTTTGGTGGTGATGATCCTGCAAAGATCTATCGTAAGATCTATGATAGTCTGTATGATATCATGGATAAGTCTACGATTCCAAACGCAGTCGTTATTCTAGCAAAGTATCAATACCAGGCTGCATTTGTTGCCGATCAGGAACTGAATCTCACCGCATGTTTGACCGAAATGATGGTTGAGTGCAAGTTCAATGGCTGACCTATTCAAAGAGATCATTCCGTCTATCCTGCAGACGAAAGAATATGCTCTCCTGACCGAACAGGACGAGAAGTCATATTCAGCGTTTATGGTCAATCGTGCTTTATCGTATCACCGCGATACGGTCCTTTTGGCTAATGAAATGAACCGATACTCGACCCTTGACAATAAACTCAAGTATGACTTTCTTATAAATATTGTAAGAGCCTCTAAGCGTCCATACAGTAAATGGCACAAAAAGGCTTCTAGCAGTGATTTGATTGCTGTCAAGGAATATTATGGCTACTCCGATGCGAAAGCCGAGGAAGCATTAAAAATTCTATCTGATACTCAAATCACCGAGATAAAAAAACAATTATACAAGGGTGATTGAGATGATTGATAAATTAGTAGAAGTTACATTATCCAAGCAGGATGACTTCCTTAAAGTCCGCGAGACGCTCACTCGTATCGGCGTCGCAGCCAAAAACGAAAACATTCTTTACCAGTCTTGCCATATCCTCCATAAACAAGGAAAGTATTATATCGTCCACTTCAAGGAACTCTTTGAACTGGATGGTAAGCCAAGCAATATGTCAGACAACGACGTCCAGCGCCGAAATACCATCGCCAATCTAATGGCTGAGTGGGGATTGGTGACGTTGGTGAATCCAGAAAAGACCAAGGACAATGTTGCGCCATTGAGCCAGATCAAGATCCTTCCGTTCAAGGAAAAGGCTGATTGGCAGTTGGTGTCCAAGTATACAATCGGGAAGAAAAAGAAAGAGGCATAATTTATGATTCAATTGGGTATGTATCGAATGAGTGATGATGTGATTGTTCCGAGTTATGGAACTTCAATGTCAACTTGTTTTGATTTGAGTTTTTTCCCACTAGATGCAACGGTCAAGGGCTACGATCAACATAATAATCCGATTTCACAATACGTCAATGGTCATGGTGAGATTTCCATTTATCCTGGCGATCGCCTTTTGATCCCGACTGGAATTATTCTCAAGGTTCTACGAAACATGACCATTGAGACGTATTCTGATATTTCTAGGCATGATGTTCCTTTGAAGCACTATAGCATTCGCTTGCATGCGCGCTCTGGGCTTGCTCTCAAGAAGGGATTGGTTCTAGCCAATTCTGAAGGCGTGGTTGACGTTGACTATCAAGAACAGATTTTTGTCATTCTCACAAACATTTCGTCCATGGGAACAGTGTTGAAGAAAGGCGATCGAATTGCTCAGGCTGAAGTGGTTTGCAATGAGCCATTTGAGTTTGTAGAGTTTGGAGTTGCTCCAGAGAAATATTCCGAAAGAGAAGGTGGATTTGGCTCCACTGGTGTCTCTGTCTGATATAAATAGAAGTGGAATGCCCGATTGGGGTTCCATAACTATAAACTTGCTTATTTAAGGAGTAAACAAAATGACAAATCTAAACGCACTATCATCTGTAAATTATGAGCGTTATCTTCCATCCCTTCTCGGATTCGAAAGCGCATTCGCCGCACTCGATAACGCCTCTCATCTACTAACGTCTGGCGCTTCTGCTTTTCCACCTGTGAACGTCGTCAAGAAAGACGAATATAATTTTGTGGTTGAACTTGCAGTTGCTGGATACAAACTAGATGAAATTGACATTACTGCAGAAAAGAACTCACTCAAAGTGTCTGGTAAGAAAACAGAAACCGATGATCGTCAATATCTTGTAAAGGGTATTGCTGGTCGTTCATTCTCACGCCAGTTTGTTCTTTCTGATACAGTAGTCGTTCGTGGTGCTGAACTTGCTGATGGCATTCTTTCTATTCAATTAGAGAACGTCATTCCTGAAGAACAGAAACCTCGTAAGATTTCAATTCAAAAGCCTGCGCTAATTACAGCAAAGGAATAACTGAGTAAACTATATTATGAATTATGATGAACTCTCGTGGGATGAATTGTTTATCTTACAGGCTGCTCTGATTTCTCAGAAAAGCAAGGATCCGTCGACAAAGGTGGGGTGTGTAATCGTCAATGATGATAACGTCATCTTGTCGACGGGTTTTAATGGCTTTCCTCGTGGCATCGAAGAAGATTGGAAAGATCGCTGGAAGCGCCCAGAAAAGTATCACTGGGTAGAGCACGCTGAACGTAACGCAATCTTCAATGCCGCTCGCGTTGGAGTTTCTCTCAACAACTCCCGCGCATATCTAAACTGGGAACCGAAACCCTGCGCTGATTGCACACGCGCATTGATTCAGGCTGGCATCAAGGAAGTCATCGGACCAAACCGAAAGTTTACTGGGGCTGGTGCAGGTAAGCATTACTCGATCGACCACGCCGAAACCATGCTCCGCGAGGCAGGAGTTAAGATACGTTATTATGATGTAAACATGCCGTTAGAACCATAGGTGATATATGAAAGGTGAATGGTGTTATTGGAACTATGCGTTTACTGTAGAAGAATGTAATCAAATTATAGAACTTTGTAAAAATCTACCAGAACAGTTGGCAACTATAGGAATAAATTCGCAGATACCGCAAGATCTACAAAAATTGACTGATGCATATAGGAAAAGTATTGTAAGATGGATTGATAATACAACAAATCCTGAGTTTGATTGGGTGTATGATAAAATTTGGAATGTGACAAATAGAACCAATAGAGACTGGTTTCACTTTAATATAACAACTCTACCGCCTATGCAATTTACTGAATATGATGAAAATTATAAAGGTGAATATAAAATGCATCAGGACGTATTTTGGTTAACAAATACTAATAGGCACCGCAAACTATCAACTATAATTCAGCTAACAGATGAATCGAGTTATGTTGGAGGCGATCTAAAATTTCATCAGTTAACTGGATCACTTCCTACAGAACAAGATTATGCAAATATGAGAAAAATCGGAACAGCAATCACCTTCCCGTCATTTATAAATCACCAACTAGAACCTGTGACCAAAGGAACAAGATATAGCCTAGTTGCTTGGTTCGAAGGACCGAAGTTCCAATAGAGCCATATTGGGCTTCTCTACCCCAAACCCTATACCCTATCCCTACCCGAAAACCGACCCGCTGCAAACCGATTGCAGGAGGTTTTACACACTTTGTGCAAGTTATTGATTCTATTAGAGTTTTTACTATTGTGTTTTTTCGTTCTATAGGCTATAATTGTCTTATGAAATATGAAAACGCTGTGAAAATTGGTGACGTGGTCAAGTCCCTGGACTTCGTTGGTATCAATGACTGCTACTATGTCGGTCTCGTTGTGGGCGTCAGCAAGATGGACGGTACGTTCCGCGCCAAGACCATCAAGCGTGTGTGGCGCGGTGAGGTAGATTATAAGAAAATCTACAATGACTTCTTCGTTGCTCCGCTTCCTGGCAATCATCTTCTGGATGATCTGGAAGAAAATATTCGCGACCCTCGCATTCAGGTGGTTGCGTAAGTTATTGATTCTTAACGGTTTTTTACTATTGAGTTTTTTCGCTCTGTAGGCTATAATATTCTTATGAAAATCGAAAACACCCCATATTACGAAATGTTCTCTGACGGCGGCAATGCTGCGGTTCATGAGGTTGTCGAAATTGCTCGGCTCCACGAAATTCCTTGGAATCAGGTTCAGCGAATGTTGAACGATCTTAGCAAAATCGAAATCTACAGCGAAGCGTCTGATACCGCAGTTCGCGAGGCAGTTTACTTTGCTCTTTTTGCGGAGGTTGCGTAATGAATTACACCGTTCTGTATTCTACTTTTCGCCGTCGGTCTGCCGAGCAGTATATGTCCGAGCGCAACATTCCCAACAGTGTGCTTTGGCTTAACGGCTCAGGCGAATGGCAAGTTCGCGTCTATTCGGAGTAACATAAATGCCCAAGAAGATTGCAGTAAATCTAAACGAAATCGGCAATTCCTGCTACGCAGTATTGTGTCCGAGCGTTGGGTATCTTAAGATTGTGTGGGAGCAAGTTCAATTCGAAAAGAACATACCAAGAGCGAGCGGCATCTTCAATACTGAAGCGGAGGCGCAAGTTGCTTTGACAAATGCAATTGAAAACGCCGACAAAGAATATAAAAAAGAACTCGAGAACGAAGAGCGCGACAAGCGATTTGGTCGTTGGGTTCCTGGACTTTCTTTTGTAAAACGAAGCAAGGAAACACTCGATAATGCCAAGAGGGCGATAATCGTGAAGATTGGTGTAACAGCAGTTTCTTGATGAGGGATGGTAGAATGAAAAAGCATACCGAAACGATTCTTTCTGAAGCAATTGATCTTGTGAGTGGCGTTGATCATGTTCTTTGTAATACGCAGACACATTTTCAACTTAACTCTAAAAATTGTTACGATTTCGCGGAACGTCTTGAGCGTGCACGAAATCTTCTACTGGTGATTGGTGATCGCAAGCATCAAGATGAGTTGAACAAAATTTCCATGCCTGAAGGAGTACCGTTCTAATGGGGTACTATAAAAATTTAGAATTTGATGTCATTCAAATGTACAAGGAAGATGGTCTACGCGAAGTTGAGATCGCAAAGGTCACTGGTCTTTCGTTGACACAGATTCACGAGGTTCTCTCAGCGTATGAGCGCCGAGAGATGGATTATGATGAGTCCGATGAGATCGTCAGTTACGACGATCTCTCATTTGAACCCTCGGAGCCTGAAGATTATGAATAATGAAGTTGTATATCACCTGAAGGCACTTCGCGATCTTGGTTTTGCTGTTGTTGCTTTCACGCCTGAAGAATTGCGTGGTGCGGAGCCTGATCATGTTGAAGATCGTCTAATCGAAATTGGCTGGGATGTGATTGACGCTTTGGCAACTGAACATCCGCATGAGCCTCATCAAATGCATTTTGATGGAGCACACTACTAATGCGTGACGCATACGATGCTGTTGTTTGGTTTGCTGCGGGATTTGTTTTTGCTTCTGTCCTGTGGTTTGTTTTTATTGAGTTTGGAGTTTAATTCATATGGAACTTTTTCTTTTTGGGTTTTTCATTTTTCTAATTGTAGTATTTGCAATTATTCATCTTGTTGTTGATATTATTTCGTTTCTTTGGGTTTGGTCGATTCCCATTTTGTTGTTTTTAATTTTTGTTCTTTAAGAGGGTTATAATTATGACTGATCCACTTATTGCTTTTGCTCTTGGTTTTCTCATGGGTCTTGTGCTTGGCGTTCTGATTACGATTCGTCTTCCGAGGGTCTAAAATGACAGTCACCTATCGCAGTTCAGTTCTTGCGCCGAAGCCGCGAGTAACTTTTGATCCTAGCAATAACAAGCACATGCTTGATTTTGCTCGGTTTGTCAAGTATAATAACTGGAAGAATGGTTGCGCATATTATCTTGAAGATCCATATGGTGATATTCCTTCGATGATCCGCGCAAAAATTGCTGACTACACTCTTTCTAAACTTGTAGAGAAGGTCTAATGCTTGTATATTGTGCCTCGCGCTTCAAGCCCAAGAAGAAGCGCAAGCCCAAGGGTGTGATTGCGCAGAAGTATCGCACTTCTAGCGCAATTCTTGGCGTTGAGAAACTGCCTTCGCTTTCCTACGGTCCTCGTGCTGGTGCTGATTCTGCTCGCAGCATTTCTTCTCTCAAGACAGAAGCATCATACACTGAGAAACGCGAAAGTCTCAAATACACTGGCACGTTGGTCAAGGGTATTGCCACAATGCATAAGAGCAACGCTGTTCCTGTGATTGACGAAGAGCAGATGAAAGATATTTCACGGATGCGTCGAGGTTGATGTGAAAAATATTCTTGCGCATGTGTTGTATTATTTGGGTCACTTTGTCAGCAAGTTTCTTACAATTACAAGAGGTTATGCTTATCCTCTTTACTGTAAGTTAATGTTGTGGAGTTTTGATCTGGATACACAAGGTAAAATTTGGAAAAGATGATATGAATATGTTTATCAAGACTCCTGAAGATGGTTTTCATTTTAGCAGTGATGGAATTGCTATTATTGAGAAACAATATGGCGCCAAGTACATGGGATACTGGGCAATCCTACGGAAGTCTGGTTGGTCAGACACACCTGTTGATGTTTTCTATCAACCGAATGCCGATGCGAGCAAAGGTCATTCAAACTACTTTGGAATGTTTCGTCCCTACAAAGGACAAGTAATGATCACTGATGCTGCAAGTGCATTCAGCGAACCGATCACTGGTTTATTGACTGATGATGGTGAGGTGATTGTCAGTCGCTATCGTCATGATTGTGTTGTCAAAGGACAATACATGATTGATGGTGGTCGTGATTATTTGCGAACCAGTGGTAATGCTGATAGTGCGCTAGTGAAAATTACTGTTGTGAATGGTGAATTCGTTTTTGATGAATACAAGTCGCAATCACAGGATCAACCGATTGGTGAGGCGTTGCGCGAGGTGTTGACTATTGACGCCAAAAACCAAAATGTCGGTTTGTTTGTTGAGCCTCCCAATAAGAAACTTGAAGTAGTATCGAAACAGGAGCAACCGAAATGACAACTTTACGAGAAGCCGCACAGCAGGCGTTGGAGGCGTTACAGGCTCATGGTAGCCACGCTCCAAACTGTGATTATCTTGTGCTGCTGACATCATTGCCTCCGCAACGCAAACCGTGTTCGTGTGGGCTTGGTGCCAACATCACTGCCCTCCGCGCCGCGCTGGCAGAGCCAAACCACGACTACGAGCGTGGGTTCGTTGGTGGCATGAGTGAGCAAGTACGGCGCGACGTAGAAAGGGACGTAATGGCATCGCTTGAACGCTTCTACGCTATTGCCGTAACAACCGAGCGGGAGGCGTGTGCGAAGGTGTGCGAGGAAACCCGCTTTCCAGACAGTTACACAGCCATACGATGCGCCGCCGCGATTCGGGCAAGAGGCGAACAGAAGCAGCCGTGATGAGAAAGTTTAATGTATCGTGGGTGAAGCAATGGTCTTTTGGATCAACTGTACGATTCAACAATGGCAATCCTTATCGTGATATTCGCATCGGACCAATCATGATTCGATATTTTTGGAGTTAAAAAATTAGATTTTCAAAAGAAATAATTTGGCATTTCACCTGCGACCAATGTAAGAATTGGTGGAGCATTGCAGCATCTGATGATTGGCAACCGAAGAAACTTTTTTGCCCGCACTGTGGGCATGAACATCATTATGGAGTTGAGTGATGCCTATTCGTTACAGCACCAACTGGATGGGACCAATCAATATGGATTGGATAGAAAAGAACGGCAGTGATTGGGCTGGCGGTCGAATTGACATGCACGGCGGTGATTGGAGTTACCCAGAAGAAATTGGTTTGCCCATGATGAAGCAAGAAGATTTTAACAAATTCAGTAACTGGCTGGATACTATTGAGACTGATGATGTGTGGACATTACAGCAATTGGTTGAACAATACGAAAAAACAAATTCGAAAATCGTTTGGCATACAACACCAAAGTGGGAGATGGACAAATGAACAAGAAGATTACAGTTGAACTTGATTGGGATACAATTGACAAGATTACAACTTGTTCGATGAAAAGTCTTGTTGAGAGTCTTGAAGACGATCTCGAAAAACGCAAGGCTGGAATTGGCATGGCAATCTTTGATAAAAATAAAAAGAAAGACATTGCTGAGATTCAGCGACACATTGATGCATTCAAGACTGTGTTGAAGTATTATGGAGAAGATAGATGAGTGAAGTAAAAGCATGTCGTGAAAAAGAATGGTGGGAACACTATCCGCTACACAAGTGGTGGTGCAATGATCTCTGTCCGTTAGTTCCAAGGTTTCATTATTGGGAAGGCGATGAGTATAATGCTAACAAATTCAGCACTCATTGGTTGTTCTTTCATGTTTGGTCGTTGGAGAATTTCTCTTTTGGCGTAGATGCTGAAATCTCTTTTAATGAAGTTTATGTCGGAGCACACGTGCCTTATCTCAGAATTACTATTGGCATTCGAAGTTATTATACTGGATGGACTTGGAAGTTGACGCGATTCTTTCAGCGAAAGCCAGCAATGATGAAGGATCCAGATTATGAGTGAAGAAGAATACGATGTTGTTCTTGATGTGCTGCAAAAGCATCATGACAAACTTTGGGAAATGACGAAACGAAACATGGAATCTGAGTTTCTTGGAATGGGCATCATGGATGACATTCGATTACAACAAATGGCTGAAATCAAGGAAGCGATTCGTTGGTGGAAGGAACGAAAGGAGATGCTTGGGAAATGAAAGCAAAAGAATATAATCTAATTGCTCAGTGTGTTGAGACTGGCGTAATGGTTGGCTGGAATCGGGCACATGAACACACCGAAACCCCAGAGCCGTATTATATCCACAAACATATTCAAGAAGCAGTATTAAATCAGATTTGTCATTGGTTTGACTTTGAGGAAGTGAAAGAATGACACTTATAGAAACATTTGTTCTTGCGACAATCGCATTGACAGCGATATCATCCGTTTACCTGTTCGTCTATCGCAAGGATCAGTTTATCCTTTATTCGTTCACTTGGACATACCTTTGGATGACCTTGACTTTTGCTATTAATTCACTTATAATACCCTTTGGCGTTGCTCTTTATATCTTGGAGAAATTTGTATGAACAACGAATTTGATGATATTGATGACAAGTATGGTTTTGTCAAGAGTTCCTATGATCAGTTTGATTTTGAACAACAGATTATGGAATGCTGGCGCGTGACCAATGATCTTGAAGCCGTGTCTGAATACGTTATGGAAACCGATTCAAGTTTGCCTGAGTACAAGGACACCGTTGCTAACATGCTGATTGGTCTAGAAGCACTATATAATACAAAGTTCGACAAATTGTTCCGCATGTTTGAATTGCAGAACCGCGAACGCTATGACTTGATGCGACGACTAAAGGATTTAGAACAGTGAAGATTAGTATTGGCAATTATCCCAAAGATCCGAAAAAGACTCAAAAGAAGTCTATTCAGATTGACCCATGGGATACTTGGAACATGGCGCATACCCTTGCTGACATCATTCATCCGATGCTCAAGCAGTTGAAGAAAACGCAAATGGGCGCACCCTACACCGAAGATGAAGATGTTCCTGAGCATCTTCGTTCTACTGCAGCCAAGCCAAAGAAGAACGAATGGGACACCGATGAATTTCACTTCAAGCGTTGGAACTGGATCCTTGGCGAAATGATTTGGGCATTCAACGAACTTGCCAAAGATCGTGATCCTGACTTTTGCATTGTCAAACCAAAATTCGAATGGCGAAAGGTAGAAGGTAAGGACTGGGCTGAAATGGTTACCATTCGCGAAGGTGTTTATGACATCGAAAAGCAGAAAGCATATCACGAGCGCAAAAAGAATGCCTTTCGTTTGTTTGGAAAATATTTTGAAAATCTCTGGGACTAATAATGATAAGAAACCTAGATCTTGTTGGTTTGCGAGAGCAATTCAACTCAGCAAAACCATTTGATCACGTTGTCATTGATGACTTCTTCGAATTAGAAGTTGCGGAGGCGATCAAAAACGAATTCCCTTCGCATGAAGATCCCGTCTGGACTGTTTCCTATGACAATCCAGTAGAAAAGAAAAAAGCCTGTTCTCATTGGGATAGGTTCCCAAAGTCCATTTATAATGCAATATTTTATCTTTGCAGTAATGCCTTTGTAGAAAAGATCAATAGGATTACTGGTAATGATGTGGTGTATGCAGACTACGGTTTACATGGCGGCGGAATGCATTCACACTGCAATGGTGGATTGCTGAACGTCCATAAGGATTACTCAATACATCCTAAACTTGGTCTGATGAGAAATTACAATCTCATTATTTACATGACGCCTGATTGGGATTCTTCATGGGGTGGTGGACTAGAACTTTGGAGCCACGACGAAGAAACTAACTTGCCGAAAGAATGCATTACAAAAGTTGAAAACAAATTCAACCGAGCAATTCTTTTTGACACCACACAGAATTCCTGGCATGGTCTGCCCGAGCAACTGACTTGTCCTGAAAATGTTTCGCGTTGCAGTTTGGCTACATACTATGTAAGTGATATTTCTAACATGGCTGAAGATAGAAATCGCGCCTTGTTTGTTCCAAACCAAAAACAAAAAGGCGATTCAGAAGTTATTGAATTTTGTAAAAAAAGAAGTGGATTATAATGAAAGTTGCAGTAGTTACTCCAACAATAGGATCGCCTGATCTTAAAAAGTGTTTGTCTAGCGTACAAGAACAAACATATGAAAATCTAACTCATTACGTGTTTTTGGATGGACAAGAACACTATGATAAAATTCATCCGATGCTTTATGATGCAGCAGGCAAGCGAACAATTAAAACTGTTCAGTTAGAAGATAACGTCGGCAAAGGCTGGTATGGTCATCGAGTATATGCTGCTTGTTCTTTCATTGTAAATGCCGATTTGATCATTTATCTAGACCAAGATAACTGGATAGAACCTAATCATGTTGAGAGCCTAGTAGAATTAGTAGATAAAAATAATCTTTCTTGGGCATATAGCCTTCGCAAAATTTACGATAAAGATGAGAATTTTATTTGTGAAGATAATTGCGAAAATTTAGGCAAGTGGCCAACTTGGTTTGATCACAGAGTTCATCACATAGATACCTCATGTTTTGCAGTAAAAACTGAAGTCGCAGTTCAAGTTGGACATTCTTGGTATGGAAAATGGGGAGCAGATAGAAAGTTTTTCTATACTCTTATGAATTACTTTAACAAATTTGAATGCAGTAAAAAGTACACCATGTGCTATAGATTGGGCGGAAATGAGGGATCTGTAAACAAAGAATTTTTCTTGGAAGGAAATGCCAAGATGAATAAAATGTATAATGATAAGTTACCTTGGAGGGAATGATGAAATTTTCTGTGATAGTTCCAACAATGTGGATGGCTAATGACTATTTTCTTCAGATGTTGAAGTTTATGGTCGGTAACGATGCAGTCGGCGAAATAATCATTATTGATAACAATTCTAAAGATAGACCGACAGATGAGAATTTAACAAATGAAAAAGTTAAAATTCTAGATTTCGGTAAGAATTTATTTTTCAATAAAAGTTTGAATGTTGGAGTAGAAAATTCTAAGTTTGAATTAATTTGTTTGTTAAATGACGATGTTATTTTTGATCCTGCAATTTTTAGTTCTTTGGCTGACGCATATAAATCTGAACAATTTCCCAGAGAGTCAGTGGGTATGATCTACCCACATCCAGCATTTTTTAATAGAATGGAAGAAAATATAGAACTAATTCAAAAACTTGAAATGGTTCCCTGCCACGAGACTATAGATGGATATGGCTGCTGTATGTTTGTGCATAAAAATAATTATAAGCCTATCCCTGAAGAACTAGTGCAGCATTTTGGTGATGTTTGGTTCCATAAAAATCAAGAAATGAACGGCAGAACAAATTTTTGGCTATACAATTGGGTAGTTATGACTGTAATGCGCGTTACAACTGAGAAGGTTCACGAGGCGCATCAAAAAATTATCGAAGATTGGAAAATAGCACAAGAAGTTTTTGCAAAACATGGAATTCAAATAGAAGATCATTCTAGAGATTTTCCAGTATTTAAAGCAGGTCTTCTAACAAGATTTAATTAATATCATGAATGTTATAATTCCAATGGCTGGCAGGGGCGTTAGATTCCAAAAAGAATACTCAACACCAAAGCCGCTGATAGATGTTAATGGGACTCCGATGGTTGTAAGAGCAATTAATTCTCTTGGCATACCTCAATGTAATTACTTTTTTTTGATTCGTAAAGACGAGTATCAGCATGAAATAGAAAAGGTATTAAAATCAACTAAACCTGGCTGCGTTATAATTGCAATAGATTATGTGACTGAGGGACCAGCCATTTCTGCTCTTTTGTTTGAAGATTACATCAACAATGATGAAGAACTTATTGTTGCTAACTGCGATCAAATAATGGAATGGAATTCTTTTCAATTTTTGCACAATGCTCGCTGCGAAATTTATGATGGGCTAGTTGTAACATATTACTCAGATACTGATAAAAATAGTTACGCTAAACTAGATAGTAATGGTTATGTTTGCGAGATTCGTGAAAAAGAAGTTATAAGTAATATCAGCCTTAATGGTATTCATTATTGGAGGAAGGGTAAATACTTCGTCGAAAGTGCAAGGGATATGATTGTCGCTCAAGATAGAGCACCTAACGGCGAATTCTATATCGCTCCTTCATACAATTATATGATTAAGCGTGGCTTAAAAGTTGGGATTCATCATATACCAAACGAACAACATCATGCAGTTGGTGTTCCAGTTGACTTGGATAGATTTTTAAGATATGATAAAGCGAAACATTAATGAATTTTGGCGTGGATGGTTCATTGGAAATTTTGAACCAAGCATATTAAAGACCTCAGAATTTGAGGTTGGTGTGTTGACTCATTTGAAAGGCGAAGTTTGGCCAAAACATTATCATGCAGTTGCAACTGAATATAATGTGCTGCTGTCAGGTAAGATGCGTATTTGTGGAGAAGTAATTGAATCTGGTGATGTTTTTGTGTTAGAGCCAAATGAAATTGCCAATCCAGAATTTTTAGAAGATTGTAAAGTATTGTGCGTTAAAACTCCTAGCGTGAAGGGTGATAAGTATGAAGTTTTTTAGAGAATTAACTCCAGCAGAACGAGATCGTTGTGTTGTAGTAACATACTACATTGAAACCTATAGCGAAATTGGCGATCTTAGAGATGCCGCATGGAACCTTGCTATCGGACAGAGTGTGGGTAATCCCAAAGTCAGAAACCGTTGGGAAAGTGATGCGCTGTTTGAACTTGCTAGTTGTGTAATCTATCATGATGAAAGTGAATTGGTTGGTAAACATTCTGGCGTAGTGCAGATTGGATTCCCCAAAGTAAATTCAGACTGGGAAGGCGACGGTATCAGCCATCTCATGTGCCAGTTGATGGGCGGACAGATGGACATCGATGTATTCAAAGCCTGTCGCTTGAAGAAGATTGAATTCCCACCAGATGTAGAAGCCTACTTCCTTGGACCAAAGCGTGGTATCACAGGTATTAGAAAGTTTGTAAATCGTTATGACAAGCCTTTGTCAGGCGGCATTGTCAAACCCAAGACAGGTATTAGTCCTGCTACTTTGGCAGACATGGTTAAAGAACTACTGGATGGTGGTGTTGATTTTATCAAGGAAGATGAAATCCTTTCCAATCCCTCGTTCTGCCGTTTGGAAGATAGAGTTGAACTAATCAGCAATATCGTAAACAATTGCGGTCGTGGTGTAATCTACTGCTTCTGTATCAACGGTGATCATCACACTATTTTGGATCGCGCTAAGTTTGTAGCAGCCAACGGTGGTAATGGCATCCACATCAACTTCTGGAGTGGCTTGGGTGTATACAACTCAGTTCGCAAACTAGACTTGCCTTTGTTTGTACACTATCAAAAGAGTGGCGATAAGATTCTTACTGACAAGCGCAATCCTTTTGGTATTGATTGGGCTGTGCTCTGCGATCTCGCAGGACTATGTGGCGTGGATACAATCCATGCTGGAATGTGGGGTGGTTATCTCAGCGATGATATTGAGGAACTGCGAAATACGATGGAAGTGCTACACAAGCGCAACACTTTGCCAGCATTGAGTTGCGGTATGCATCCTGGAATTGTAAATCCAACTGCTGAGAAGTTTGGTACAGATTTTCTTGCTAACTGCGGTGGTGCCATTCACGGACACCCAGGTGGTACACTAGCAGGTGCTCTTGCTATGCGTCAGGCTATTGACAAGACACCAGGACCAGAGTTTCGTGTTGCTATTGAAAAGTGGGGGTACAAGACCGACGGTGGAAGTTTGCCTGAGTGGGTTTTAGAATTTTAATTTTCATCGGAGAATGCCATGAGCACATATTACGAAAACAATAAACATGTAAAATGGAAATATGATCTAATCAAAGATATTACCGTTAATAGTCAAGTGCACGTGGATCAGGATAGCGCAATATACTCAGGTCCTTTAATTGCTAAAGAAATTTCTGACTGCAATTTAGATGCTTTCAGAAAACTATTTTCTTCTAGAGTTAAATCAACTGATGCTATTCTTGAAATAGGTGTTAACAGAATAGAAAAAGATGGCGGCAGCACTAAAGAAGGTGAAAGTTTTAGTTCAATTATGTTGGAATTGAAGCGCAAAAAGACAAAATACTTTGGTATTGATGTGATTGATAAAACATATTTGAATGATATCAGCAACAACGTTCACATCATTCATAATGATTCTTCTAATTACAATACCAATGTTTCTGTTTTGAAAAGTCACGGAGTTGAAATTATAGATTTACTGTTTATTGATGGTTGGCACAGTATTATGCAAGTTATTAGAGATTGGGAATATACTAATCTATTGTCAGATCATGGTGTAGTTGTTTTTCATGACACCAATTATCACCCAGGACCAAGAGAGTTTTGCGCAGCACTCAACAGAGAAATGTGGAACGTAGACTATCACTGCACAAACAATGATGATTGGGGTATTGCATTCGTAACTAAAAAACTATGAGAATAATATCACATCGAGGAAATGTTCAAGGACCAGATCCTGTTTCTGAAAACTCAATTTCTAGTATAGAATTGGCAGTCAGTCTTGGTTTTGATGTTGAAATAGATTTATGGTTTATAGATGGCAAATTTTTTCTAGGTCATGATGATCCTATCAATGAAGTCTCCGTAGATTTTTTGCAAAAACATAGCAAACAATTATGGATTCACTGTAAAAATGTTGATGCAGTAGTGGAACTACAAGAACTAAATACTTTGTATAACTACAATTACTTTTGGCACGAATCAGATACGATTACTCTAACCAGTAATGGCTACATTTGGGCATATGTAGGCAAGCAGCCAATAAAAAATAGTATCGCAGTTATGCCTGAAAAATTCCCAGAGCAAGAAATTAAATCATGTTTTGGTATATGCACAGACTTTCCAATAAAATATAGAGAGGCAAATTAATGAACAGAAATCCTTGTATCATTTCAGTATACATGCAAAATATTGATCAAAAGACTACTACTCTACAGAAAGCAGTAGTAGATAAATTCAATAAATCAAACATTACCTTTCATCAAGTTATAACTGGCGGGACTCATGGCGCCACTATGACTCTATTGATGCCTATGTTAGAGCAAATGGGTCATGATGCAGTATTATTTTTAGACGTTGACTGCGTTCCAGTTGATGATTCTGCTATTGACTTTATGTTTGAAAACGTATATAACGGTAAACTGATCGGTGACGCGCAAAGAACCAATCATATTGACAATAATCAGCATGTTTTCTGTGGCGCTCATAATGTTGGATTCACTATGGATTTGTACTCAAGAATCGGTAAGCCATCATTTGAGCCAACTCCTAGAGGCGACGTTGCAGAAGAGTTGACTTATTTGGCTAGAGAGAATAATATAGACGTACATCTTCTAATGCCATTAAGTTACGATGCTCCTCCTTTAAGAATGGCATGGGAACCACAAAACCTACCACCATATTGGTCTTTGGCTGATGGAATGCCTAATTTTGGTATTGGTACAACTTATGGAGAAGGTGATAAACCTTTGTTTTGGCATTGCTGGCAAATTTTCCAACCTGGTCAGCAAGAACGTTTTTGGAATAAATGTGAGGAATTATTGAATGGCTAATAGATCAGATTTTTTTGGTGCAAAGTTGCCACGCGGATTCAAGCGCATGCTCGCTATGGAACAAGCGAATGGCTGGGTCAAAGACTCTCATGAGTATGGTAAGGTCAAAAAACTTTTTATTGATGCCCATGCCAGCCATGTGAGACATAAACTCAAGCGCAACACTGAAAATAGAGATGCAAGCGAAGCAACTGAATAATGTTCTTGGAGTAGATGTTGGTGGTACATTCACTAAAATAGGATTAGTTGATACTTCAACTGGTGAATGTGAAACGATCTTTAAAATTAAAACGCCCAAAAACGAACATCCTGATGTTTTGTTTAAAAGCATAAAAGAACAAATATCAGATCAATATGACGTAATAGGTTTCGGGATACCTTGCATAGTCAAAGAAGGTATCACGAAAACTGCACCTAATATTGGTAAAGAATGGTATGGATTAAACATCAAGCAGTTAGCAACAGAATATTTTGGTGTTAACTGCGAAGTGTTAAATGATGCTGATGCTGCCGCGATGGCTGAAATAAAATTTGGTGCTATTAAAAATCTTCCAGGAGTTACGGTATTTTTAACTTTTGGAACTGGGATAGGAACTGCAATCTATCACAATAATTCACTATTGTTAAACACTGAATTCGGAAGAATGGCATTACCTAACGGAATAGATAATGCCGAACTAATTGCATCAGCACTTTTGATAGAAAAGATGAATTTAACTTGGGAAGAATACGCTGAAAGAGTTAATTTGTATCTAGAAGAAATCAATAAATGCTTTTGGCCAGATAATATTGTAATTGGTGGAGGAATAAGCGACGCTTGGGATCAATGGCATAAGTATTTAATTTCTCCGAGTAAAATTTATAAAGCAAAATATGGAAACAGTGCAGGAGTAATAGGTTCTGCAATATACGCTAGGAGTTGTTTAGATGAATAGTCTATCTGAATTAAAAGAATTCTTAGTTTCAAAAGAAATTCATATTAAAGAGTTCAATGGTTGGAGTTTAAAAGTTGGTAAGGATGTATGGACAATGACAAGTGGTGAATATTATAAGAATGGAATTGTCCAAAACATGAAAGATAAAAATCTATTTAAATCATACGAGAGGATGAAACAAAATGTCGAACATCAAAGCACTAAAACTAGGAAGTGGCGAGGAATTAGTTGTAGAAGTAGTAGAGCAGACAGATGAATATCTAGTCGTTAAGAACGCAGTTGCATGCATGATGCAGCGCAGCGAGAAGGGTCCAGTTCTTGGATTTATTCCTTGGATGCAAGCAGCAGACGGTGACTTGTCGATCAAGAATTCTTGTGTTGTTATCGTTGCAGAAGTTGCCCAAGAAGTGAAAAACGGGTATAATCAAATCTTTGGAGCAGGACTTGTAGTTCCTCCACAGCAATTGATTACGGGGTAATTCTTGGCAGACTTTTACACCAACGTCAGCGTTTCTGGTAAGTATATTCTTCTCAGAGGCGTTGAAAATGATAAGAGGGTCAGACGGAAGGTCGAATTCCGTCCGACCTTTTTTCTTTCCAGCCAGGAGAAGTCTGAATATACAACTCTTGCTGGAGAGTATGTAAAGCCCATTGAACCAGGAACCATTCCTGAGTGCCGCGAATTCTTGGAGAGGTACAAAAGTGTCGACAATTTTCCTGTTTACGGGAATAATCGTTTTGAGTATTCTTATATTGCTGACGAGTATCCTGACGATATCCTTTGGGATATTAGTAAAATTTGCATTGCCTATGTTGACATCGAAGTCGGATCTGAAAATGGATTCCCAGAACCCAGAGACGCTAACGAATCAATCACAGCAATCACTCTCAAGATCAAAGGTAATTATTTTGTGTTTGGTGTCGGCGATTATAGCAAGCACCGTGACGACGTGCACTATGCAAAGTGTCGAGATGAATCAGACCTTATACGAAGATTCCTTGACCTGTGGGCAAGATTCCACCCCGATATTGTAAGCGGATGGAACATCAAGACATTCGATATTCCATATCTTGTAAATCGAATCGTCAAGATCTTTGGTGAAGCAGAAGCCAAGAAGTTGTCTCCTTGGAATCGTATTTCAGAACGCAACGTCACGTTCATGGGTCGTGAACATCAGATCTTCGAGATTGATGGTGTTGCAACTCTAGACTATCTGGAATTGTACAAGAAGTTTACATATTCGCAGCAAGAGTCATATCGCCTAGATCACATTGCAAATATTGAACTTGGCGAAAAGAAGTTAGATTATTCTGAGTATGAAAATCTACATGAGTTGTACAAGCAAGATTATCAAAAGTTTATTGAGTATAACGTCAAGGACGTAGAACTTGTCGAGAAACTTGAAGACAAGATGAAACTTCTTGAGTTGGCATTGACTCTTGCGTATGATAACAAAGTAAATTATGATGACGTCTTCACGCAAGTGCGCATGTGGGATTCAATTGTCTATAATCACCTAAAGAAAAAAAATATTGTAATCCCACAGATGAAGAAATCATCTAAAGAATCTGCATATGAAGGCGCATATGTAAAAGATCCAATTATGGGAATGCATGAGTGGGTTGCTTCGTTTGACTTGAACAGTCTGTATCCGCATTTGATTATGCAATACAATATTTCGATGGAAACTCTCATTGAGCCAGCAAAATATAATGATAACATGCGTGGGTTTATTTCGAACAATGAAATCAATGTCGAAAACCTACTCAATCAAACTATTGATACGAGCATTTTAAAAGAACTGAACGTAAGCGCAACGCCAAATGGGCAATTGTTTACGAACAAGTTTCAGGGTGTCATGCCTGAGATTATGGATAGCATGTACAAAGATCGTACACGCTATAAGAAGTTGGCTATTGAAGCCAAAAAGAAAATTGAAACTGTTCTTGAGGATAAGAATCAAGTAGAATACTTGGAGAAACAAATTGCACGATATAATAATCTGCAGTTGGCGAAAAAGGTTACGCTGAATTCTGCTTACGGTGCGATGGGTAACCAATACTTCCGTTTCTTCGATACTCGGATGGCTGAGGGGATTACTACAGCAGGTCAGTTGTCGATTCGTTGGATTGAGAAGAAGATCAATGAGTATATGAACACTCTTCTCAAGACGCAAGATGGAGACTATGTCATCGCTTCTGATACTGACTCGATCTATCTGAACATGGGTCCGCTGGTCAAGAAACTCTATCCAAATGTTTCTGAAACGAAGAAAGTCATTGACTTCATGGATAAGGTTTGCGATCAGAAGATTCAGCCATTCATTGACAAGTCTTATGGTGAACTTGCTGAATATTTGAATTGTTATCAACAGCGCATGGAAATGAAACGTGAGTCTTTGGCTGACAAGGCTATATGGGTCGCGAAAAAGAACTATGTGCTGAACGTGTACAACAGCGAAGGTGTTGCATACGCAAAACCCAAACTCAAGATGATGGGTATTTCCGCTATTCGTTCTTCAACTCCTGCTATTTGCAGAGCGAAGATCAAAGAAGCAATCAATATCATCATCACAAAAGATGAGAGCACACTTCACAAGTTTATTGAAGAGTTCCGAGAAGAATTTAAAAAGTTGCCTGTAGAAGATATCTCATTTCCAAGAAGCGTCAATGGTCTTGTACAATACGCTGATGTTGCAAACATCTTTAAGTTCAAAACACCAATTCACACCAAAGGTGCTCTTGTATACAATCATTTCTTGCGAGAATTAAAATTAACAAAGAGATACCAATTGATCAAAGAAGGTGAAAAAATTAAATATGTGTATTTAAAGCAACCAAATATCTTCAACAATAACACTCTTGCGTTTCTTTCTGTTTTACCTAAACAATTTGACGCAGAACAGTACATAGATTATGATTTGCAGTTCGAGAAGACATTCTTGGAGCCACTAGAGATCATTCTCAATCCTATCAATTGGACTTCACACCAAGTCGAAACACTTGATTGCTTTTTTTCATAAAATAATATACAATATATACATCGCCAAACGGAGATACAAATATGAGCCTACTCGAAAAACTCAAGAAAAATTCTACGATCAAGGACACCGCTATTCTTGCGAAGTCCAAGTTCTTTGCCGCCAAGGATATGATTCAGACCAGCATCCCTGTAGTGAATGTTGCGTTCTCTGGTGATCTTGACGGCGGTTTCACTCCTGGTCTTACGATGTGGGCTGGTCCGTCGAAGCACTTCAAGACCGCATTTAGTCTTTTGATGGCGAAAGCCTATCAAGACAAGTACCCTGATTCAGTAGTTTTGTTCTATGACTCGGAGTTTGGTACTCCGCAAAACTATTTCACGTCATTCGGAATTGATACAGATCGCGTTGTTCATACGCCAATCACAGACGTTGAACAATTAAAATTTGATATTATGTCGCAATTGAGCAATATTGAGCGTGGTGATCGTATTATGATCGTCGTTGACTCAATCGGCAATCTTGCGTCAAAGAAGGAAGTTGAAGATGCCCTTGAGCAAAAGTCAGTCGGTGACATGACTCGCGCCAAGCAAATAAAATCCCTGTTCCGTATGGTGACGCCTCACCTCACCCTGAAGGACATTCCTATGGTTGTTGTAAATCATACCTATAAAGAGATCGGTATGTTTCCCAAGGATATTGTCGGTGGCGGAACAGGTTCCTATTACTCAGCCGATAACATCTACATTCTTGGACGTCAACAAGAAAAGGATGGTGCAGAACTAATCGGTTACAACTTTATTATCAATGTTGAGAAGTCGCGTTATGTCAGAGAAAAAGCCAAGATTCCTGTTACTGTACGTTTCGATGGTGGCATTTCTCGTTACAGTGGCTTACTTGATATGGCTCTTGAATCTGGTCATGTAACGAAGCCAAACGTTGGCTGGTATGCCAAGGTAAACACTACCACTGGTGAAGTTGATAGCAAGAAGTGGCGCATGGCTGATACTGAGTGCGCTGAATTCTGGGATAGCATTCTTTCCAGCGAAAGTTTCAAGCAGTGGGTTCGCGATAATTACCAGTTCAGTTCAGCGATTGCTGGCAATGCAGTAAGCGTAGATAGTGACGATGAAGAATAAAATTTTAGATCTCATTGCTAAAATTGAATTTTGGTACGCAGTCAAGCGAATCAAACTCGACAAGCACTACACGTTTTTCTTTGATCTTGCTGGTGAACCTGGTACGTTCGCAGTCAAACTTCTCAGAAAATATGATGGTGTGATTGTCGAGTATTCAAATATTCGTGTTGGTGAAAATAATCTATTAACTTTTGACATTGATGTTATTTCAAATGTGAACAATTGTGATGTAAAGTCAAAGGCATTCAACCGATTTACTTCTAACATTATGCGTAATATAATTACTAACTCTATCGAAACAGCGAAAAGGGAAAAGAATGAAAACGGAAACACTGATCTTGTCGAATCTGATTCGGAACGAACAATTCATGAGGAAGTCGTTGCCGTTTCTGAAAAGCGAGTACCTGAGCGAAAGCCACGAAAGAAAACTGTTCGAAGAAATAAAGCAGTTCATTCTCAAGTACAACAGTCCGCCGCCGATAGCAGCACTGGAGATTAGTCTCAAGGAATCTACAAAACTTACTGAGACCGAAGTCACTAAATCGCTTGAGTTACTAAAGGAAGTTGCAGTTGACAAATCCGAACAAAAACTCGAATGGCTTCTTGACACGACCGAAAAGTTTTGTCAAGAAAAGGCTATCTACAATGCTATCATGGATTCCATTCAGATCCTGGACGGAAAAGATCAAAATCGCGGCAAAGGAAGCATTCCTACTTTGCTTTCTGATGCTTTGGGCGTTAGTTTCGATCCTAATATTGGTCACGACTTTTTGGATAATTACGCTGATCGGTACGATTTCTATCATCGCATCGAAAAAAGAATCCCGTTTGATCTTGAATACTTCAACAAGATCACTAAAGGAGGACTTCCGCAAAAGACCCTTAATATTGCTCTTGCAGGTACTGGCGTCGGTAAGTCTCTTTTCATGTGTCATGTGGCTGCTTCTTGCCTGACGCAAAATTATAATGTTCTATACATCACGCTAGAAATGGCTGAAGAGAAGATCGCTGAACGTATTGACGCGAATCTTCTAAACGTATCCCTTGATGATCTAATGAACATGCCGAAAGACATGTATGAAAAGCGCATGGGCAAACTGAAGGAGCGTGTAAAGGGTAAACTCATCATCAAAGAATATCCGACCGCTTCGGCAAATCCAGCACACTTCCGTGCATTGATCAATGAACTTGCGTTGAAAAAGAACTTCCGTCCAGATATTATTTTCATCGACTACCTAAATATTTGCGCATCCGCACGAATCAAGGCTGGCGCGAATGTCAATTCCTACACTTACATCAAAGCGATCGCCGAAGAACTGCGCGGACTTGCCGTTGAAAACAACGTGCCGATTGTCTCCGCAACTCAAACGACACGTTCGGGCTTTTCGAACTCAGATCCTGGTCTGGAAGATACTTCAGAGTCTTTTGGTTTGCCTGCTACTGCTGATTTTATGTTTGCATTGGTGAGCACAGAAGAACTGCAGCAGTTGAATCAGTTGCTCGTGAAGCAGTTGAAGAATCGTTACAATGATCCGAATTTGCATAAAAGGTTTACTATTGGAGTAGATCGCGGTAAAATGAAACTCTATGATCTTGAACAAAAAGCGCAAGATGCAGTCATGAAGGAAGCGGAATCAAAGCCTGTGTTCGATCGCGGTCGCAGCAGCACAGATAAATTCAAGAATCTCAAAGTGTAATGCAACTTCAGCGAATTGAGAAGAAGGTCTATGCTCTTGCCGAAGATTGGGTTGGTGAAAAGAGCGTACCTTCTATCATTCGTAGTTTGAATCGAACATTCAATCGAAACATTGTTACTTTTGGCTCTGATAGATTTGACTCTGAGTATTATAAGGATCATAATATTATTGTCAGCGGTCATTATTGCAATCGTATTTCAGACTTTATTCCTGAGCACATCTTCATCAAGTTGAGTTTCCCGAAAGACTCTAAGAAGGCAATTATAACTGAGAAGGGTGCGGTGAATCTGGCTGTGAAGATCATTCGAGCCATTCATCATGAGTATCGGCACAAGTATCAGCAAAAAGGTCGTCCATTGCTTTTGCAAAAAGAATACAAGCCGAAGCCGAAGCAGAACAAGTTGAAGGCTATGTACTATGGCAATCCCGACGAACTGGATGCTCATGCATACGAAACACAGGCTGAGAAACTGAATATAAATAAATTACGAAAAGCGCATAAGATCAGTTGGCGCGAGTGTGAGGCGATCTTTATGTATCGCCAAACTTTTCGTAAACAGGACCCTAAAATTTGGAATAAATTTTTGAAGAAGGTTTATAAAAATAATTTATGACGACATTTGTGACTGGCGGTTTGGGATTTATTGGTTCTAATTTTGTAATCTCTCACCTGAAAAAATATCCTAGCGATGAGATTGTCGTTCTTGACAATCAGTCATACGCTGCTAACGGATCAAATCTAAACGGATACTACGACGATTGGCGACTTACCGTCAAGAAAGTCGACATTCGCAATCTAGATTCACTGGATGGGATCTATCACACCTATGAACCAGACATTACGTTTCATTTTGCTGCTGAGTCTCACGTTGACAATTCTATTCGTGGTGACGATGATTTCCTCAGCACTAATATTAATGGCACTCACAACATTCTAAAGTGCATTCGCAAGTATGGCGGCAAGTTAGTCCATGTTTCGACTGATGAGGTCTATGGAAGTCTTGGTCCTAATGATCCTGAGTTTAGTGAAACAACTCCATATGATCCTCGCAATCCATACTCAGCAACCAAAGCAGCCAGCGACCATTTGGTTCGTGCTTATGTAAACACACATAAGATTGACGCGGTTGTGACTAATTGTTCGAATAACTACGGTCCTCGTCAGCACAACGAAAAGTTTATTCCAACGATTATTCGCCACATCAAAAACAATACACCAATCCCTGTTTATGGGCAGGGCATCAACGTTCGCGATTGGTTGTTTGTCGAAGATCACTGCGAGGCTTTGTTGACGATCGGTCAGAATTTCAAATCTGGCGAGCGATACAATATCGGTGGTGGAGTTGAATTGACAAACATTCAAATGATCAAATTGATTCTTGAGATTATGGGTAAGGATGTCAATCGTTATACTGATTGGTTAAATTTCGTGACAGACAGAAAGGGTCACGATATGCGTTATGCTATGAATGCTGAAAAGATTTACAATGAACTTGGATGGAAAGCGAAAACTAATATTATACATGGTCTTGAAAAGACAGTGGAGTGGTACTTATGAGAAAGGGAATTATATTGAGTGGTGGGTTGGGAACTCGTCTCTATCCATGCACGAAAGTTGTATCCAAGCAACTATTGCCAGTTTATGACAAGCCGCTGGTATATTATCCATTGTCGACGCTGATGCTTGCTGGCATTCGTGATATTATGATTATCACTTCACCTGCTGATAGAGCACCATTCGAGAATCTAATCGGTAATGGAAATCAGTGGGGTTTACAAATATCTTACGAAACTCAGTTACAACCTAATGGTATTGCTGAGTGTTTTCTAATTGCTGAAAAGTGGATTGGGAAGAGCGACGTTGCTTTGATTCTTGGCGATAACATTTTTTATGGAAATGATCTAATCAATCGTTTCAATTTCGCACAGAGTAATCCTGGCTGTACATTGTTTGCCTATCATGTACATGATCCAGAACGATTCGGGGTTTTGAAACTTGATGAGAATGGCGACCCCGTAGACATTATTGAAAAGCCAGAAGTTGCTCCAAGTAACTATGCCGTTACTGGATTGTATTTCTATGACAACAAGGTTGTTGAGTATGCAAAACAACTCAAGCCATCTGCTCGTGGTGAGTTGGAAATTACTGATCTGAATCGAATGTATCTAGAACAGAATCAGGTCAACGTTGAGTATCTAAACCGTGGTATTGCTTGGATTGATACAGGTACGTTTGAATCATTGGCTGAGGCGTCAACGTTCGTCGGTTCAGTCCAGCGTAGAACTGGAACGATGATTGCTTGCCCTGAAGAAATTGCATATCGTAATGAATGGATTTCTGCATGGGATCTTGAATATGCGGCGAATAAGTATAAGAAGTCGGATTATGGTAAGTATCTAAACAAAATTTTGACAATGAGGGTTTAATTATGATTATGCATTTTCTAGTAGTTGGTCGTGGTTGGACAGGTAAAAAGGTATTCGACAATTTGGTGGAGCGTGGATTTGTCGTAACAATGGCATCCCACAATTCTGCAATCAGTGCTTTACACAAAAACCGTTATGATTGGGTGGTAAATTGCGCTGGCGTAACTGGAACTCCAAACGTGGATGCTTGTGAATTGGATAAGCAGAATACAGTTTACGGGAACGCAATTTATCCAGGACTTTTGTATGCCGCTGCTGAGGAAAATGGCGTCAGAATGTCGCATTTTTCAAGCGGTTGTATCTATACAGGCGATATTCAAACCGTAGATGCCCCACCAAACTTCTTTGGCAGCACCTATTCAGTTGCAAAGGGCGTTTCAGACGTATACTTGGGCGATAAGGCTCAGGTCTATCGTATTCGTATGCCATTTACGGGTAAGGTTGAGCCAAAAAACTACCTATACAAGGTCTACAACTACGCCAAAAACGCAAAATTGATCGATGCAGGTCAAAATTCTTTGACAGATCTTGATGAAGCGGTCAATGTAGCCTGCGATTTGATGTTGGATGAGGCTCCAGATGGGTATTATAACCTAGTCAACAAGGGTTCTGTGAACATGCATGAACTCGCTGAGATTATGGGTATCCAGCCTCAGTGGTTTACGCCAGACGAATTCCGCGCTGCAACGGCGGCAGGTCGTTCTACTTGCACCATTCCAGCATATGACGCAATGTCAGATGTTCGTGATGCTCTTGTAAATGCTGTGAGTACAATGAAACCTAATCTATACTAAATAGATAATATTCTCCCACAGCGTGGAAGGGCAATGCAACGATTTCGACTATTCGTAGAATCATTTCTATCAGAAGCCAAAGAAGCAGTTGGCATTCAGCACATAGAGCACCCTTCCGATCTGACGTTTGATGGTCCGAAACCCGCGCAACATGCTCTGACTACACTCAGGGGTGTTGCGATGGGTCGTACCCCAGCCACTCGTAAAATTGACGACAGAATGTCATTTCAAATCAAAAGAGATGACACAGGCAAAGTCGGAGTAAAGTATAAAGGCGCTGGTTCAAGTTATAATTATTCTAATGATGACATTGAACGTCAGCATGGACACAAGCCTTATCTAGCAAGTCCATTAAAGACTATTCTTGCACACGCTCATAAAATTCTTCCTAATAGATCTGGAGAATGGCAGGGTGGGTTTATGTCCACACCTGAAACTCGTGAAGAAAAGGGTGGTCGTATTGGACACACACCTAATACAGTCTCATATTCAGTCCCTAAAGATTCTTCAGAAGGCAAAAAACTTGCTAAATCTAGAGTCAGTATAGCACTTCATACTGAACTCAAAGGACCAAAGCGTAAGGCGACGCCTGTTATTGATCAGTCAGAATTCCGTTCTCACCCAGATGTGCATTTGGTTGATCACTCAGTTTCAAAAGAACAACAAAAAATTCCTGCTGCAGCAAAAAAGAAAGTCCTAGAACATATTTCTGCTGCTCAGTCTCTAATGAAAAACCATGACTATGGTCATTTAGCAGGTCATGAAACACACTTAAGAACTTATATAAACTCAACTCTTGATACTGGCGAAAAGCCAAGCGTCGAAGGTTATAAGAAACACCTCGGCGGAAGATTACAAAAAGAAATCGACAAAGTAAAAACTGAGAAGGCTAAGAATCAAAAAGCAGCGCAGCGCGATGCTCACATGGCTCACATTGATAATAACAAAGAAGCCTTCAATCGCTCATTTGAAATTCATCACCACGTTCAGCAAGCAACTAACGCTCTTGCAGATGCTCTAAATAAAACTGCGCATGGCGGTGTCAAAACTGAAATCGCAGGAAAAGAATCAGGCGGCGAAGGGTTTGTTTCTAAGGGAATTAAACTTGTAAATCGCTTAGAATTTAGTAAAGCAAATCGTGCAAGAAGCGCACTATTAAGAGCAAAAATATGAGTAAAGCAACATTTACCTTTGGCAGGTTCAATCCTCCTACCGAACAGGGTCATGGTAAACTGGTAAAGGCAGTTCAGGATCACGCCGAATCAACTGGTGGAACTCATTATATTTTTCCTACTCGTACGCAAGATCCTAAGAAAAATCCAATGTCGCATGAGGAAAAAGTGGGCGCTATGCGCAAATTGTTTCCTGAGGCAAATGTTATTTCTCACGAAAAAGTTAGAACAGCAATTGATGCGATGAAACACCTAGAATCAAAAGGTCATACTCATGTGACAATGATTGTTGGTTCTGATCGCGTTGCTGAGTTTCAGGGATTGCTAACGAAATATCGTAAAAAAGAATTTCCTGGAATTAAAAAAGTGGAAGTTAAGTCAGCAGGACATCGCGATCCAGATGCCGAAGGCGCAGAAGGAATGTCAGCATCTAAACTTCGCGGTCTAGTTGCTGCTGGAAAGAAAGATGAGTTCGTCTCACACTACAGTGATAAAAAACTTGGCAAACAAATACACGACACAGTAAAAGCGGGAATGCAAATGGAATCAATCAATCCTATTGGAATCTTCTTACTTGGTGCACCTGGTAGCGGAAAAGACTATGTTTTGAATAACATCTTTTCACGCTTTGATCTCACAGAGGTACAGGCTGATCAAATTCTAAATCAATCAGCAAATGAATTGTATGAGAGCAAAACTAATCTCGTCATTAATGGCGCATTAGATGAATCGCGAATTGCTAAGATTCAAGACATGTTGCATGAGCACGGATACACCTACGATTTCGTTTACGTTTCTGTTACCAATAAAGTCTCACGTCTACGCAATGAACAACGCGAGAATCCTATTCAAGAAAACAAGCGTATTGATAAATTCCTAAAGACAGAAAAACTTGCTGCGTTTGTTGAGGCACATGTATTCAATAACTCAATCAATCTAAACGAATCTTCAGAAATGGAGAAAGTTTTCTTTGCTAGCGAAATTCAGAAACTCCTAGAAAGAGTTATCTCTCTAGGTTTAGAAATGAAAGAAATTGAAAAAAAAGATGAACCTAGACCAAAATCGCTAACTGAAATTAAAAAGGCTACTGGCGATCTAAAAAATGCATGCTGGAAGGGTTATACCGCAATCGGCATGAAAACTAAGAATGGGAAAAAAGTTCCTAATTGCGTTCCAGTAAAAGAGGAAGAAGAACTTCAAGAAGAACTACCAAAAAAACTTCGCAGACTACCTAGAAAGGGTAATAGAACAAAAGTATTGGCAGCAAGAGAAAACAATATTTCTGAAATGCAATTAGTAGGAACTGATGAGTATAAAAAACATGCTATTGCTATGACTCCTGGTCAAGAGCAAGAAATTGAAACTCCATTAGAAACAGATTGCGGATGCGGCGGCGATTGTCAGTGTAATGAAACTGCTGCTTATGCCAAAAAAGATTTTAGAAGTTTAAGAAAAGAAACTGTTGATGGAGTAGATGTCACTCCGACGCTAAAACCAAAAAAAACAAAATCTAAGCCACCTTCTCCAGACAGATTAAACATGACAGTGGATGGATTGCCAATCACTTCTGTTTTTACGAGAGAAGAAAAACTTAGAGAAGCCGTTGAGTACCATCTCGAGAATAAGATTTCGTTCACTGAAAACGTCTTCCGTCCAGGATCAGATATGTTCTTTGAGATGATAAACGAAGCCAAGCGTCTATATGCAGAAGGACAATATACTCCTGCTGATGAATGGGAAGCCGATATGCTCAATTCAGACATCGGTGAAACGGCAATCTACGAAGGTCGGGAAGTGATTCTTGACTATCCATTCGAAGAAGATATGGAACAAATTGATGAGGTGTTCAACACAGTTTATCCACACACATATCACGGGACTTTACGCCCAGAAGACCCTAAAAGCGAAAATGGACCTGAACACCTGTACACATTCCGAATCCCAGGAAAAGGAAATCTACAACATACTTATTCTGTCTCAATTAATCGCTTTCAAGGTAAAAAGGGCAGTTTATCGTTCGGGTATCACGGAAAAAAACCTGCAGATTTTGTCCCAGTAGGTAAACATGGAGACAGAAAATATTTTGAAGCAGGGGAACATGAAATTACTGGCGAAGGTGGTGGAAAGGCTTCTTCAATCATCTCAACAGTTAAGTCTATTGCACAAAAACACGCGAAAAAACACGGTTTAAAAACAATGGTATTTGCTGGCAGCAGCGATGAGCCATCGAGATCTAAACTCTACAATAGAATTGTAAATCGAATGGGCGGTAAAGAACACAGATCTGACGATGATGAGTTTGATCCGTATAGAGAGTATTCGGTTCCTATGAAAGAAGAATCCGACCCAACAGATGGTAAAGGTATCGGCAAGCCATGGCGCGAAGGCGGCGGCGGTGCGGTTTATGTCCGTACAGGCGATGGTGGCGTAAAGAAGGTTCGCTTCAGTCAATCTGGAATGGCTAAGAAATTTAATGATCCAGCCAGAGTTCGTTCTTTCGTCGCTCGTCATCGCTGCTTGACCAACAAGGATAAGACCTCGGCTTCGTACTGGGCTTGCAGATGGCCAAGATTCTTTAGCAACTCTGGGAAGACTTGGTGGTAATGGTGTCAGCATATACCGACGAAAAACTAAATAATAAAACGTTCTTCAGAACATTCTCGAAGGACGTTTTGAACGAAGAATTAGTATGGCATCGCGATAAAAATAATAGAATTGTGACTGTTTTGGAAGGAGAAGGCTGGGAAATTCAGTTCGAAGATGACCTTCCAGAGCCTTTGATAGTTGGGAAAGAGTATGTGATTCCGTCATATACCTTCCATAGAATAAAGCGCGGAACAACGGATTTAAAACTACAGATTAGCGAGTATTAACATGGCAGATCCAACAAAAGCATGGGATAAAGCATTTACTTCTGGTTCAAAAGTAATGCAAGACAGACTAAAGAAAGTTCATGCTAAGAATCCAGCATTTCAATCATGGCTCAAGTCAAGCGGTCATGGGGCTGGAGAAAGCGTCAAGCAAGCATCCAAAGAAGTCAAGCCAACTGTAAGAGCAAAGCAACTTGCAGCAGCAAGCGCAACTGCCTATGGTGCTACGAAGGGTCTTGCCGTTGGCGGAGAACATGGTGGTGCTGGAGTTTCTCAGAAAGCCGACAAGGGCAGAGTTTGGTCGCCAGATGAAGTTGCTGCATTGAACAAACAACGCGGAACTGAGCCAGTTCAACTCACTCCTGCACAAATGAGAATGGCAGCAATCAAGGCTGCTGCTGAGAAGTCGGTTGCCAAAAAAGCAAAAAGTTTTGATGTTCCAACTCTACAGCGTCAACACGATGACTTGCGCGATGTCCATGACAGCCTACATTCCAAGGTGACCAGATCATCGATGGATGAAGAAGTCGAACTCGATGAAATGGATAAATCTCAACCATCTTCAAGTCGTGGTGCTGAAGGATTAGCATTAGGAAAAAAAGCGAATCCAGTTAAACGCGATAAAGTTAAATCAGGTGCATTGAAAATATTGCAAAAACAATATAAAAAAGTAAAAGAAGAAGTCGAACAGATTGATGAATTAAAAAAGAAAACTCTGCAATCATACAAGTCAAAGGCTCAGAATGAAATTGAGTCTATGGCAAAAGATTTGAGAGGTAAAGAATATCAAACAGTAAACCCGCAAAAGATAAAAAACAGAGCATCGGGTATAAAACTCGCGACAGCAAAACTTAAAAAAGAAGAAGTAGAACTCGAAGAAGGCAAAATTGCAAAGGCACTCGCAGTTGGTGCAATGTCATTGGCTTCAATGGGAGCAAAAGCACACACTGATACAACAAAGTCAGTTGCTCAACTTGCCGCTGAACGTCCAGCATTGGCTCAGCGTCTACAGGACATTGGTGCAACGGGTCAAGTTCCAGCATCCGATGTTCGTGCTGCAGAGTTGCAAAGAAAACAAGATCAAGAAATGCCAGCATCAGAACGTCGTGCGAAAGAGTTGAAGAAAGAAGAAGTCGAGCAGATTGACGAAGCCAACATGCGCTTCGATTATGAAGCAGCCGCTCGCCCAAAATCATCTGATGTAAAAAACTTCTTAAATCGCAATAAAAATCGTCGCGCGGCTGCTGCTACAAAAAAATATATTCGCCGCATGACAAAACTTGGCGGTCTTGGTCCAAATCAAACCAAGAAAGACACCGAAGCGCACATGAAGGCTTATTTTGAAGAAGTCGAGCAGATTGATGAAGTTACTAAACAGGAAGCCGAGGCAGCGCTCGGTGGTCCAGTCAAGGAGAAGCCAACTATGCCACCAGGAAAACAACCAGCGGGTCATCGCTATGTCCGTAATCTTGCTAGAAGAGCAATGAAGGCTGGACTCAAAAAAGAAGAAGCCGAGCAGGTTGATGAACGTAATTTAGAAAATAAAAAGAAAAAAGACAATTGGGTTCGTGCTAAGGGCGTCGAAGCAGCAATCAAAGGCAAGGTGCCATTCGACAGAGGACATTCACCATTGCGCTCTGGTCGCGAAGTTTTAGCCAGGGAAGATATAATGAACGAAGAACCAAAAGACGCTGCAGATGCAGGCGAGTATGACTACGAAGGTGATATGGCAAAGTCTCAACTTCGCAGCATTATGCATAACGCCAAGCGCATGCATGATATGCTAGAAGATAATACCAACCTTCCAGAATGGGTGCAGAGCAAGATTACTCTAGCCGAAGATTACATCTCGACTACTGCAAATTATATGCAAGGCGAGATGAATGAAGAGTCTGAAATCTCAGAAGAAGGTAAAATTGCTGTGACACCTAGCGAAAAATCTCTCGCTAAATATCATGGCAACCCTAACAAAATTACTTATGGCGACGTGATTAAAGCCCGTATCAGATCTGCCGCTAAAAAAGCAATAGAAGGTTAATAAAATGAAGTATCAAGTACAAATCAAATATACAAACCCTGCTCATGAGCACGTTTCATTACGTCGTCGTGTTGATACAGTTACTCGTCTAGTAGAGGCTAAAAGCGAACAAGAAGCCTTGAATCGTGCTGCAAATCAGCAACGCGCTCTTGGCTTTATGATCAAAGAAGCCTCAGTTGTCAAGTCTAAGGTGATCAAAGAAGAAGCCGAGCAGATTGATGCAGCAAGTAACAAATACGAAGTCACAAAAACAAAGAGCCGCAAAATGCCAATGGAATTTGATTCAGAGGCAAAGATGCACCATTACGATGTGCATCATAATGATAAACGTGTTGGAACTTTAACGCATGACACCTATTTTGGTGGAACGAACGGAAAACTGCACGGAAAAGATTTGCCTAATATTAGAAATTATGGTGATAATCCCCATAATCAACTGCATAATTTTTTGAAATCTAAAACTGGGCAAAAGTGGGCAGCCAATCTTCACAAATATCAAAAAGAAGAAGTCGAGCAGGTAACTGAAGCCGAACGCGAAGCAGGATACAAGATGTCACCTGCAGTTCGTAAGGCTCAGGCTGAATCTGACAAACTTTCAAAAGTCGAAAAGCCAGCACAGGCTGGAACTCTTGCTGCGCAACGCGCTATACAACGTGCAATGGAACGCGAAATGAAACGTATGGGCGAAGAAACCGTTAATACTAAAATAACAAAAGCAGTCAATCGAGTGGTAGAAGCAGCAAAAAATGCTCGTGGCAATAAACAACTAAACCCTAACAAGCCTGCAACTAAAATTAACACCAAACCTGAAATGGATGCAAACATAAAATGAAAACATTTTTAGATTTTTTAAAAGAAGAGTCTATTGACGTTCCATTCAAGTTGAGCGATCAGAACGTTGATACTCTGAATTCTGAATTAGAAGTATTAACTGATAAACCATATCAGAATGCACCAATATTCTTAGCGCAACTCAGAGGCACATTTGAGCGTTATGGGGTATTGCTTCCAGCAACGATGACGGATCAATTCCTAAATCTAGATGCTGAGATAACCTATGCTCTTCCTCAAAACCCTGGTTTCTACATCTATATCGTGTACAATACTAATGATAGTGGATATGTTGATGGTTATGCTCAGGTTGTCAGTCAGGATGAATTGGCTGATCTAAAGAACATGAGCACAGAGGATTTATTGGGTGATGAAGATGAAGCACCAATGAAGCCAAGATATCTACCAGCAAGAAGAGACGACGATAGCGGAAATAGTAACGAATACGTCTAATTTATGTTTGAAAATTTGACTGAACAAAATATAGCAATGTATGCAGTGAAGTGTTATGATAAACCTAACTGCGTAGAAAGCGAATTCGATGAAGATTATAAAAGAATTCGATATATAAAAAGGCTACTCTATAGATATAGAGTGACTGGTGACATAAAAGAACGATTGTTATTAAACCATTTGGTTGTGACACAGAATGTATTTGGTATTGAAGCAAGTACAAGAATGTTATTCTTTCGCATAGATCCTAAAGACTATAGCGCATTGAAAACCTTTCTAGTCTACACTTCTGCTATGCCAAATATTGTAAAGGGTATTAGAGGGCAGAACATTATCTCAAGTGATATTAGTTTAGATAATAAACTTGTAGATATATTGAGAAAACTTTAGAATCATTCATTATGCCAGACATAGTTATTGTATCATAAAGTCAATTAAAAGTCAAACTCTTGGAGTTTTTAAATGTTTAAGTTTAAGCAATATATTGAAGAAGCCTACTCGAATATTCTTGTAGAAGCAGTATCCAATGACGACAAGGGTAAATTATTTGAACTCTTGCATGCCAGACATATGCACCCAGAGAAAACATTTCCAACTCATTATCGTGATGAGATCTCTGGTAAGTCTCCAGAAGAAACTCATAACGCTATTAAAGCAAGAATTACACCAGCAGAATATAAAACAATTGATTCTCATGCTAAGTCTTCTGCTGAACATATGACTGCGCATTTAACCGAACAAGGTCACAATCCTAAGCATATTACTCATGTTGCTTGGACTAGCAATGGCGCTAAAGACGTTGCCAAATTTACAGGTAAAGACGATCCAAATAACGATTCAGACGTTATGTATAGATTTAAGCATCCAAAAACTGGTGCTACAAAACATGTTGGCGTTGGATTAAAATATGGTTCTCAAAAAGAGCCAAATATTCGCAATCCAGGTTTAGAAAGCCTCCAGTCCATGACTGGAGCCAAGACTTTATTAAGTAGATTTGCAAGCCATAAAAAGAAACTTTCTGCTTTAGGCTATACTGGTAGTGGAGAAAAGAATCACGAGCAATGGAAAAAAGAGAAAACATCAACTCGCGGTAAAGCAGCAAATGAAAGTAAACTTCAAACAACTCGAGCAATGGCTAAAGATATGCACAAAGCACTTTCTCAAAAATCTTCTGATGAATTGAAAGACTATGTTCGTGGAGTCGTAGCAGCAAAAACTAAAAGTCCAGTTTATAGAATGCATGCTCGCACTTCTCACAATGAGGCAGGATCAAGTGTGACGCATCATATCGATGAGCCATCAAAAGATATTGATACTCATTTGTCTCAATTTTCAGAATTAAAAATGGATAAACAAGGTAGCGGAATATCTGTTACTATTAAAGGCGTACACAAAGAAACTGGAAAAACAGTAAATGTTTTGACGCATGCTGTTAAAGGTATAAGTGGACCAATGAAAGGTCTTGCTGCAACAACTAAACTCCCAGGATATCGTTCTGGAAATAAAAAGAAAAAGTAATGAAAACATTCAAAGAATTTCTGAGCGAAGAAGCGCCAGCAAATTCAGTTGGCGCTGGAATGCAAGGATTGGGTTCTGCTCAAGGACAACCGATTGCGGGATATGACACAATCCTCGCAAAGAAAATATTGCGTAGAAAGCCTCATGATGTTTTTGGTGGAAAGCCAGTATTCAAAGTGAATTCTGAAGCCTTTAACAAGGCATTGCACGGAAAGAAACACAGAAAGCATTACTCCAGTTATGTTGGTAGGGATGAAGTTGGACAGGAGATCAAAGAGTATGCTCGACAAAATCCAAATTCTCCAATAATTGTCCAAGATGAAATAACTGGAGCGATGTATTACTTAAAACACGGAAAGAGGTAAACAATGAAAGCAGTATCACTAATTCTTGCTGCTTTGTTATTGGTAGGTTGTGAAGGTGGTTATAGATATCCTTGTCAGGATCCAGAAAATAAGGACAAAGAAGAATGCAATCGTCCTGCTTGCGAGGCTGATGGATATTGCTACGATACATTGAATGGATTGCCACCAGAGCAATCAGAAACACAGGTTGAACAAGTTGAAGAAACACCAGCAGCACCTGCTGCAGATTGTAATTGCGAACAGAAAGGAGAATGATTATGTTTAAGGGTCCACGTTATACTGAAACTGAATTGATGGCTCGATTGAAGTTTACTGTCGGTCTATCACTCGCATTCACGCTCACTGGAATTGTTTTTGTTGTTCTGTACTCACTTATCTTTGTGACACAGCCAATGACTCAGTCTCCAAATGATGCCAAGTTCTTTGAACTCATCACACCAATTGCTACGTTCCTAACTGGTATTCTATCAGGCATTATGCTTGGCAAGTCAGAAGATAAAAAGGAAGAGCCAAAGAAGGAAGAACCAGAAGTTCTTGCTCCAGAGCCAATGAAAGACGTTGTTGATGAGGTCGATGATCATATCGCCTGAGGTTGAATCATGAGTCTAGCAGCACTACAAAAGAAAATTGGAATTACAGCCGACGGTTCTTGGGGTCCAGGAACTTTCAAAGCAGCGATGGATTTTTACAAACTATCGCCTGTTCGCGCTGCACATTTCTTTGCTCAAACGGCTCATGAGACTGGCGGATTCAAAGCATTCGCTGAGAATCTGAATTATTCGGCAAAGGGTCTTCGTGGAATTTTTGGAAAATATTTTCCAACAGATGCAATCGCAGCACAATATGAACGCAAACCAGAAAAAATTGCTAATCGAGTTTATGCATCGCGCATGGGCAACGGTCCTGAAGCGAGTGGCGATGGTTGGAGATATCGTGGTCGTGGTGCGCTTCAACTAACTGGCAAGGATAACTATAAAGCCTTCGCTGATTATTGCAAGCGTCCAGACGTCATGAGCAATCCAGACATCGTTGCAACTGAATTGGCTTTCGAGTCAGCAATGTTTTTCTTCGAGCGCAATAAACTTTGGGCAATCTGCGATCAAGGAGTAACCGATGCTGCGATTTTATCCCTTACTAAGAAAATTAATGGTGGCACACACGGCTTACAAGATCGCTCGGATAAGACGAAGAAATACATTGGCTGGGCAACATCAGCAACACCAGCGCCAGTAGCGAACGTCGTTGCAAGACCAGTCGCCGAGGCACTCACCGTAACGCCAGATATGCAGTTATCTACACATTTCAAATTGAATGAGTTTACGAAGTCCGAAACTGCAATTCGTAAGCGCATAGATAACACTCCTGGACCTGCCCATGCTGCAAATCTTAAAAAAGTCTGCGAAAAAATACTTGAACCTGTTCGCGCGCATTATAATAAGCCTGTCCGTATTAATAGTGGCTACCGTGGTGCTGCCCTTAATGCTGCTGTTGGTGGTTCTAGTAAGTCTCAACATTGTAATGGGGAGGCAGTGGACTTCGAAATCGACGGACTCCCAAATCCAGACCTTGCAAAGTGGGTCAGCGAAAATTGTGACTTTGATCAAATCATCCTAGAGTTCTATGATCCGAAAGAAGGACCAAATAGCGGATGGGTGCATGCTTCCTATTCTGAAGGAAAGAATCGCAAACAAATTTTGACAGCAGTGACAGTCAACGGAAAAACAGTCTATAAACCTGGCTTCGTAGTGTGATATTATGAAAACATTGGAGGAGAAAAAACTCCTAGTGAAAATGGCAAGAGCATTCGGTCAGCCAGTTGACCCTGCGCTCGTCGAGTCCATTCGTCGCGAAGAAGAACTCACAAAATTATTATTTAAAGAAGAAAAGAAGATAGTTGCCTACGAAGAAGGGACAACTTTTTTAAATCGCAAACCTATTTTTGAAGAACCTCAAGTTTTAACAGAGATCGCTCCACTTGACGAACTTCCGCCGCAGCCAGCTAAACCAGCCGAAACTAATTTACAACCTCCAAAAGAAGAATTGGTGCAGCAAGTCGTTAATGTTCTTGGTCCAAAAGCAAATACTGCCAATAACTTCTATAGAGACAAAGAGATCGAAGGCATTCGTAAAACTCTTGCTGAGATGATGCAGAAGATTTCCACTCTTTCTTGGGGTGGCGGTGGTACTGGTATTGTTCGCATTTATGATGCTGACGATTTTGCAAGATCGACAATACAAGACCCAAAACAATTTGTAACGTGGCGTAATGGTTACTTTCAATTAGATTATATCAATCCAAATGAAATTGTAGCAAATACAGTTTATCTAACTTCAAATACTTACCAGATAACAAACGATGATTATTATATTGGCGTCAACGTTGCATCAAACGTAGTTGTTACATTGCCACCATCTTCTGATATATACACTGGAAGAGAATTTTACGTCAAGGATGAATCTGGGACAGCGGGATATCCTTATCGCTATATCGACATTTATCCAACAGCGCCAGATAAAATAGATAATAAGAGTTATGTTCGTTTAAATATTAACAACGGCGGATTGAAGTTTATTTACCGCGACGGCTGGAGAGTCATATAATGTCACATTTATACAATAGAGAAGTTGATTTTATCTATCAGAGAAAGGACGCATTCGGGCGTTTGCGCGTTTCAAATCCAGTCACTCTATTTGACAGTTTCAATCGTTACATCGTGAATGACAAATTTCACACAGCCAACAGCGCCACTGGTTCAAGCACAAGTTTCAATGCAAACACCAGCATGATTTCGATGAACGTCAATACTACTAGCGGAAATTACGTTTACAGAGAATCAAAAAGAGTTTTTGCTTATCAGCCTGGTAAATCACTTTTGATTCTAAACACATTTGTGATGAATTCTGCAAAAACTGGACTTCGTCAAAGAGTGGGTTATTTCGGATCACAAAACGGAATATTTTTTGAATTGGACGGGACAACTCTCAATATTGTGAAAAGAACAAATATTACGTCAACGCCAACTGATAATCCAATTGCTCGCAATGACTGGAATTACGATAAACTTGACGGTAATGGTCCTTCTGGAAAAACACTTGATATTACAAAAGCGCAGATTTTCTTCATAGACATTGAATGGCTTGGAGTGGGTTCCGTTCGAACGGGATTTGTCATTGACGGCGAATACTGTTTGTGTCACACGTTTGAACACGCCAATATTCTTGCAAGCACGTACATGACAACTGCATGTCTACCAATCCGTTATGAGATTGAGAACACTGCAGGAACTTCTGGTAGTTCTACGTTGAATCAAATCTGCTCTACCGTGATTTCAGAGGGCGGTTATCAAATTACAGGCAGACCAAGATCAGTCGGTCAAGAAATAAACGCACCATATAGCATGGCTACTGCAGGAACTGCATACCCAATCGTAGCAATGCGACTAAAAGCCGCTACGTCAGACTGTATTGTAACTCCAAGAACATTCTCATTCTTGGGACTTTCGAATGGAAACTATAAAATAAAAATTATGAAAGATGTAACTGTCTCAGGCGGAACTTGGGTTGATTATGGCTCAGATTCGAACATAGAATATAACATAACAGGAACTTCGTTCACAGGTGGAACAGAATTATCCTCTGCCTTCCTTTCGACCACTAACCAAGGCACAGGCGTTTTGAACCCTGTTGCTGACATTTTCACTTTCCAATTAGAGCGTAATTCATTTACTTCTACGCCTTCAGTGTTCGTCCTCGCAGCAATCGGAAGCACCGCGACTATGTCTGCTTGCGCTGCTATTGATTGGCAAGAAATCACCTAATCGGTACAGTTTTAGCATGTATATTGAGGGGCGACGTAAAACCGTCGCTTCTTTGACGTGCACCTTTCAATACCTAAATATGAGAACTGTAATTATTTTTTAGGGTGTTACAATGAAATTAGGGAAATTGATTTGCTTGATGGTGATTTTAGTTTCTTCGCTATCAATAGCACAGGCTCAGACGACCACTACGAATACGACTGATCCAGTGCCTATTGTGACGGAATCTACGACGACGAGTACGGTAACAACGAACTCTACGTCGGAAACGACGCTAAAATCACCGCCACCATCTGCAATTTCCCCTACCATCAACACCTCTAACAGCGACTTATGTACATTTGGCGTTGCGGGTGCTGTCCAAACTCAAATTTTGGGTCTCTCAACAGGGACTCAAGTTCGGGATATGAATTGCGAAATGTTGAAGAATGCCAAGACGCTATATGATATGGGAATGAAAGTCGCAGCAGTCTCCGTTATGTGTCAAGATAGAAGAGTGTTCGATGCAATGATGAATGCGGGCACTCCATGTCCATATGATGGAATGATTGGTAAAGATGCGAAGGCTGCATGGAATGATAATCCTCAAATGCAGCCTGGTGTAAATCAGAAGAAGCGTGGAGGCATGTCGGATGAAACTAAAACATTATTGGGCACTGGCGGCGTCGCTAGTTTGCTCCTCTTACTCTTACTCTGAAGATCTAGTATTCGGTCAGACGCAGAACGCAGCGTCTGCTGGATATAATTGGGTAATGAAGAATATTCTGCCTCAAGTGGCAGGATTGCAAATCAATGGCGTGGTGTATCGTTACACGGCTGAGAAGAAGCCTGAAGACGATATGCTCGTTCACATTTCAAATTTAAACGCGAAAGGCGATGGCTATATCTTTCGCAATACTGACAACTGGTCTAAATTGCCAGGAAACACGATTCAGAAGTCCGTTCCAGTTCCTATTGTTTTTGCCGATAACTGGGGCGATGGATCTATCGACGTTGAAGGAAACGGTAGAGTTCTAGACGCTTCTGTCATTTACACTTTTCAATATGATCCTTGCTTTGATCCGCAAAGCAGCCCAGCATGTCCTGGATACAAGAATCCAGAATATAATGTTGAGACCACTGAAATTGACGATCCACTGAACGATGAATACATTCGTAAAGAGTTTGAGCGTAAAGCCTCTTTAGATGAAGAAGATGAAAAGGAAAAGCAACGCGCAAGAGCAGCGGCGAATGCCGAGCGAAGACAGAATCGTATGGAAGCAGCATTGAGTGCTGTGAATACTGCTTTACTTACCGCTGACGCCGCAGTCGCTGCACAAAACTTTTTTACTCTTGCTGAAATTCCAAGTAGTTATGAAATTACAATTCCAGGTGGAGAATATAAAGACGCAATTCGTCTAGTTGATGCAAAGTTGCCTGATAACACCAGAGCACTTCGTAACAACTTGGCGCAACAGTTACTTCATGAGCAAATGGTTGACCTTCAGTATGCTAATCTAGAAACCGAATAGGAGTAATTTAATGTTCAAGAAATCACTAGCAATAGGATTTGTAATTGCTTTGTCTATGGTTACAAGGGCTTCTGCTGTAGAAGTTCCTATTGTTGGTAATGTTGCTGCGAAGTGCGTGATCGTTTCAGACACCTCAGGTGTTTATGGAAACCCAACCCCAGATAAACTCAGCACAGCAGCGGCAGATGGTGGCGTGCAACCAGTTGTACGTTTTGATGTATTACAGGCTAATTTTTTCAAGGCTGTAATCTCAACACCAAGAACATTCTCATCCAGCCCAGCGTTATCAGACGTTGTAAACTGGACAGGAAGCGTTTCTACTGCTCGTGTTTCTGATCCATTGATGTCAGCCTATGATACAAACAAGGTTGTATTCGATAACGTGACTGAGTTTGATCTAACCGTTGCAGGAACCACCTGGTTCAAGGCAAGTTCAACTGCTGAATACGGTTATGATAAGGCACTTCCATCTGGAACATATCGCGCTGTGATCAACGCAGAGTGCATCGCTAAGTAATTATATGAAATATTTGTTATTTTTATTGTTCGGGTTTATGGGTATGCAGGCAGAGGGACACCAGTTCACCCCTGCATACCCTAAACTCGAAGTATCCTATATAGATGATATACTCGTTGCTAAAATGGAGTTGTTCAACAGTAGAAACGACGTGACGTTCTACGAATTATCCGTGTTTGATGGAAATTGGAATCCGATGCCATTCGCAACTACAGACAAAATAATTGAAGTTGGATATTTACAACGCAAGAACATTGAAATTTACGTTCGTGCTAAAGACAAAGATAAAATTGTTTATATTTGCTCCAAATCTAAACTCAGTCCCGTTGGGGATCAGATTACGGTAATATCTTCGAGAATATGTTCGAAGGTAAAATGAGGATGTTTGATGAAAAATGTGATTTTATTTCTCATCATGTTCGTTATTTGCAGCGTTGGATTTGCGCAAACAAGTTCATTAAATTTGGCAATCCCTAACGCTCCGCAAAACTTTCAGTCCGATCGAATTCGTGCTGGTGAACTTGAATGTGATGCTGCAATTGGTTCGGCGACCAACGTTGAATTCGGCGTTGTTGGAATTATCAATAATGGAAGTCCATATGATAATCTATCAAACAATGTGATCGTGAATCCGAATATGTCGAGCCAGTTAGTAAAAGACGTCGGTGTGTACGCAAGAATTACCATTCCCATCGGCGCACCAAAGCAGCGATTAAATTGTAATATTCTTTATGAGTTGGAATTAGAAAAGAAACGATTGGAAGTTTTCAAATTGAGACAAGAAGTTGAAAGGCTAAAAAATCTAAAGTTTGAGAACTAAAATGGCAAAAAACCTAGACGAAAAAGTAGATGAGTTAGAAGCCGCTGTTGATCCGAACACGGTCATTAGTATTGGCGGTTACAGTTTCACTCCAGCCAAACTCACGATCGCCGCTGGTATCGTTTCATCTGTCTTGGGTGGTCTTTACGGCATTTTTGAGTTTTACAAAGACTACATGGACATGAAACAGCAGATTCAAGAATACGTCGCCCCAGACCTATCTGGCATTCAAGAACGCCTGACCGAACTCGAAACAAGAATCGAGAATACCGAAACGCTAGTCGCCGAGACCAACGATTACGTCGGTGAAATCCGCACCGATCTAAAGAACGATATCCGAGATATTCAAGCGACCGTAGACCTAGCAGACCGTCGAAACAGAGAACTCGAAAGAGAGGTTCTGACGTCAATTCGCTCCATCGACAAGGAAAACGACGCCAATCTGAAGGCGTTGGAAAAGAAGGTCGATGAGAAGATTCAGAAGGCTCTGGACAATCCTTTAGCCAATTGAAAACCTAAATAAAAGAAGATAATGTCTCTGTAATGGATAGTTGATTTATTGGCTTTCCCAGGAGACAACTATGAGTTTATTAGCAGGTCTACGATCAATGGTCGCTGACGGGTGTGACGGTTCCGTTTCATCCAAGCGTGTTATTACTGCATTGGCAACCTTTCTAGTTGCCCTAGCGTTTTTGTTAAATATGTTTTTTGGATTGACTGTAGATAAGAATATGTACGATTCTATGATGATGATTGTTATTGCTGGTTTGGGTACTACTGTTGCAGAGAAATTTGCTAAAAAATAATATATTAGGAGTTTAAAATGGGTACATTACTTGTTGTAGTATTGGTTGCTGTTGCTGCTTGGGTTGTCTGGAAACTATGGAAGAAGCCTGATCTCAATAACGATGGCGCATTCGATTCCAAGGACGTGGTTGCTGCTGTCAAGGAAGTCGCCGCTGAAGCCAAGGAAGAAGCCGTTGCCGTTGTCGCAAAGACAGAAGAAGCGGTAACTGAAGTGGTTGAAAAGGCTAAGAAGGCTCGTAAGCCACGCGCACCAAAGAAGAAAGCAGAGTAATGCGTTACTTTATTGCATCCACACTTCTAGCGTTCTCAAGTGTAGCAAACGCCAATCCTTACGATTGGAAAATCATCAAAGTAGCCGATGGCGATACAGTGGTGTTCGAAGCACCATTTATGCCAGCACCACTCAAACCGCAACTCAGTTTGCGCGTTCTTGGTGTTGACACTCCAGAAAAAGGTGCACGTGCTGGATGCCCATCGGAAGCCGCTGCCGCTGAAAAGGCAAGCGCATTTACCAAAAATCTTGTCGCTAATGCTAAAAAGATTCAAATTGAATTGAAAGAGCATGACAAGTTTGGCGGTCGTGTGTTGGGTGACGTGATTATTGATGGTCAGAAACTTTCTGAACTATTGATTAAAAATGGTCACGCTCGTGCATACTTTGGCGAAAAGAAAGCCAGTTGGTGCGAATAATGTACATCTTCGCGCAAGTTGCGGTTCCGTTCATTTGGATTCTTCGTTTACTTGCGGAATTGTTCCGAGGGTTATCAAATGGCTTTTTCTGGCTGTATGATAAATTCCTCGGAGCAAGCATTTGGCTGAATGATATCACTGAGGCTGAAGTCTGGCCAAAGGATTAATCTATGTTGATTCCATTACCTTATAAGATCCTCGCAGTCGTTCTTATCGTTGGCGGCGCATTTGCCGCTGGATACAAAAAAGGCATTGCTCAAGGTGAAGTGGAAATTCAAAGAGCGGCAAACGAAGCAGAAGAACTTTCTATCGCTCTAAAGAAAGAGCAAGCAATGATTCGTGAAGTTGTCAAGGTCGAATACGTCGACCGCATCACGAAGATAAAAGAAAAAGAAACGAAGATCATCGAAGCAGCAACCGACACCGTTCCTGGACAGTATGACTTGTCGAACGGTTGGGTTCACACGCATAACGCAGCAGCATCACCATCGCTTGAACTTGATCTAAATCTTGCCGCTGATGCAAGCAGTTCATTTGTAAGAGACAACTCAGCACTTATAACTGTAACGCAAAACTATGCAATTTGCTTACAAAACGCGCAGCAATTAACTTCACTTCAGAAGTATATCATCGAAGTAAATAATAAGATTGACGAAGAGAACGAAAAGCGCGGAATAAATATTAAACTTCCTGATTTACCATGGAAGAAGAAGGAGGGATGATGAAATACCTTCTAGTGATTTTACTTTCATTCAGCCTCGCTGGTTGTGCAAAACAACTCACGAGATTGATGCCAAAACTTGAAAAATTGGAACCGCCAGCAGAATTGATGGTTCCACCGAAAGATTTGAAAATTATAGAAAAACCTACGGAGAAACCAAATGGCGACAACTTATAAATGGGATTTTTATGCATTTGATGTTGCACCTTCAGAAAATGGATATACTGATTTGATTAAATCTATAAGTTGGAAGATGATAGCCAATAACGGAACTCATCAGTGCGAAATGCATTCTAAGTTGCCACTAGAATACCCTAATCCTGAAAATTTTATTGCATTTGAAAATTTAACTGAAGAACAAGTTATTTCTTGGGCAGAAAGTAAAGTTAATGTTGCAGATTTTAAATCTTCTTTGGATTATAGTTTAGAATTGCTCACTAATCCTCCGATAGTAACAAAACAAGCACCATGGAATTCTACTTCACCATAATCTAAAATGTCGCATCTGAGTAATAGCGGCTGTAATTATTTCACGCACCTATTCCGTGCGTGGAAGTGGGCATTCATTTTGATTGTTCATGGCTTGTTTCCTTTTATTTGGGAAACAAAGGCGAGTGATGAGATTTGCAAAGATAAAAATAAAAGAGCGAGAGCATATCTCCTAAAAAATCACTACGGGATAGAAGAAAATGATTGATTTCGAGGCAAGACTATTGAAAATAGAATCAGATATGGCTGCAATGAAAGAGAAGGTTTCTTTCTTCACAGTCATTTATGATAAGTTTGACAAAACTTTAGACAAGTTAGATCAAAGAACTATTGAAGATAAAAAAGAACTTCATGATATGATGGACGAATTGCGTTCAGATATTATGACTGAAATAAAAGCAATGCGCGCTGAAGTTGCTGATCAACATCTAGCGCAAGCGAAGAAGATAGAAGATTTAAACAAGTGGCGTTGGGTTGTAATGGGCGGTGCAGTTGTAGTTGGTTGGGTCCTATCAAAATTAGGGTTGCCTTTTCCTATCAAATAGTGTATAATATAAATCCGTTGGTGTCATTATGATTTTATCTATATGTCTGTTTATATTGATCGCAAGTATTTGTCTTTTGTATCCACGCGATTAGAGCAGTTCAAGCAAAAGCAAACTGACCTGTATAATTTCCGTTGCCCATATTGCGGTGATTCCAAGAAGAACAAACTGAAGGCGCGTGGCTATGTTTATCGCAAGTCCAACGACTATTTCTTCGTCTGTCACAATTGCAGCAAGTCAACAACTTTTGGAAAATTCCTCGAAAGTATTGATGGCGCAACCTACAAGCAATATGCCCTCGAAAGATACAGCAACGGGGAAACAAAACAGCACAACTACAAGAAGCCCGATTTTGCCGAACTCAAAGGCAATGCGTTCAGCCACTTCCAGTCCACAAGAAGTGGAGAGGCAACTGAGAAATTGGCGAAAAAATGGAACGAAACTTCACTTGATAGTGTAGAAAAACTACCCTCCGACCACTACGCCAGAGCCTATATAGAAAAGAGGCGAATTCCTAGCAAGTTTTGGAACGAGATATTTTTCGTTTCAAAATTCAAGGATTTTCTCGACTCTGAATTCCCAAATCACGGCAAAGACGAGGTCCCAAACGACGATCGTATTGTACTCTTTTACACTAACGAAAAGGGTGAGATTACAAACGTCGCTGGCAGAGCCTTGTCTGACACCAAGATTCGGTATGTTACGATAAAGGTTTCAGATGAGAAGAAGGTGTTTGGATTGCATCGCTTGCGCAAGCAAGAACGTATCTACGTCTTGGAAGGACAGTTTGATTCTTATTTTGTTGAGAATAGCGTTGCCAGCGGCGATAGTAATTTGGGCGGCGTGGCAGCAGTTCTTCCAGAGTTAGATGTTGTTCTTGTTTATGATAATGAGCCACGAAATCGTGACATCGTAAAACAAATTGAAAAATCTGTTGATCTTGGTCACGCGGTTTGTCTTTTTCCTGAGAGTGTAAAAGGAAAAGACGTCAATGAAATGATACAGAATGGCTTTACTTCAGACGAAATAAAAAGTATAATAGATACAAATACGGTCAAAGGTTTAGTAGCCAAATTGAGGCTATCGAGTTGGAGAAGGTGCTGAAATGAGTAACAATCTATCAGATTTGGGAATGGAGATCGTCAATCATCCTATTCTAAAAGTAAGATTACAATTTCACGCAGGTAAGTGGTACGTTGAGTATCAGCGCAAGCCAAAATATTTTTTTGACAAGTGGTGGTGGTTCGATGACAGCACGTTCACCGAATACAATGATGCATTTGTCAGAGCACAAACATTAGCAGCACAAGGTGCAGTAAAAGAATTACAGCATAAGAAGCCAACAATATTTTTGACGTAAGGATTTATTATGAAAGTAAAATTGATTTCGTATTCTAAACCAGTTTTAGAGGGATTGGAGACACCAACGGACCTTGTTGCTTTTTGCGCAAGAGTTTCCAATCCCTCTAATCAATTTAATAATGAGACCGCAGAAAAACTCATCAAGTATTTGATCAAGCATCAGCATTGGTCACCACTTGAACTCTGCAACGTTGTTCTTGAAATTGAAACGACACGCGACATTGCTCGCCAAATTTTGCGTCATCGCAGTTTTTCGTTTCAAGAATTTTCTCAGCGTTATGCTGATCCGACAAACGATCTAAAATTTGTAACACGTCAAGCACGTTTACAAGATCCGAAGAATCGACAGAACTCTATTGCTGATGGTGTTGATATCATGTTGCAATATGAATGGGATGCACGTCAACGTGATCTGATTGCACTCGCAGAAACCACTTACCGTTGGGCTGTAAGAAACGGTATTGCAAAAGAACAAGCACGCGCTGTTCTTCCAGAAGGATTAATTATGTCTCGGATGTACATGAACGGAACATTAAGATCCTGGATTCACTATATACAACTCCGTAGTGCTAACGGCACTCAACTGGAACACATGGAAATTGCTAAAGAATGCGCGAAAGTGATTGCTGAGGTATTTCCGCTATCGAACGAATTTATCGCACAAGAATAAGGAGAAAGAGATGACGACCAGACTTCCCAGCATTTATCAAGATTTTATTCACATTTCACGTTACGCAAGATTCAACGATGAATTTGGTCGTCGCGAAACGTGGGATGAGACCGTTGATCGTTACATTAGTTATTTTAAAAATAAGACAAACAATAATAAGAACGTTCCATGGGATGAGTTGCGTTCAGCAATTCTAAATCTTGAAGTCATGCCATCAATGCGTTGCTTGATGACTGCTGGTCCTGCTCTAGAAAAAGATCAAGTTGCTGGTTATAATTGCTCTTACGTTGCCATTGATACGCCAAAGGCATTTGATGAAGTCATGTACATTCTTATGTGCGGCACTGGCGTTGGATTCTCTGTTGAATCAAAATACACGAACAAACTTCCTGAAGTGCCAGAAGAACTTCATGATACTGCCACGACTGTTGTCGTTGCTGACTCCAAGATTGGTTGGGCTTCAGCATATCGCGAATTTATTTCGCTTTTGTATTCTGGAAAAGTTGCCAAGTGGGATGTGAGCAAAGTGCGTCCTGCTGGTGAGCGTCTCAAGACTTTCGGTGGTCGTGCAAGTGGTCCAGAGCCACTCGTCGATCTTCTCAAATTTACCCTTAACATCTTTCAAAAGGCACGTGGTAGGAAACTATCCACGTTGGAGTGTCATGACATCGTCTGTAAAATTGCTGATATTGTCGTTTGCGGTGGCGTTCGCCGTTCTGCTCTCATTTCTCTTACCGACCTCAACGATGACCACTTGCGTCACGCAAAGTCAGGTGAATGGTGGACAGCGAACGGTCAAAGAGCGTTGGCAAATATATCAGCGGTGTATGATAAAAAGGTAGACATGGATACATTCATGAACGAATGGCATGCTCTATACATGTCACGTTCAGGTGAGCGTGGTATTTTCTCACGCGCTGCTTCACAGGCTGTTGCTGCCAAGTACGGTCGTCGCGATCCAAAGCATGACTTTGGAACCAATCCATGTTCCGAAATTATTTTGCGTCCATTTGAATTCTGTAATCTTTCAGAAATTGTTGTGCGCGCAGAAGATGATGTCGATTCATTGAAGCGTAAGGCACGTCTTGCCACAATCATTGGCACACTTCAGTCAATGCTTACTGACTTCCGTTACATCAACAAGCGTTGGAAGAATAACTGTGACGAAGAGCGTTTGCTTGGTGTTTCACTCACAGGCATTTGCGATAACAAGTTGCTCAACAAGCCATCACAGAAACTTGCTGACGCGCTCGATTCAATTCGTGAACATTGCGTTGCTGTAAACAAGGAGTTTGCTGATGAACTTGGTATTCCACAATCTGCTTCAATCACTTGCGTCAAGCCTTCTGGTACTGTTTCACAGTTGGTTGATTCAGCCTCAGGCATTCACCCTCGTTATTCTCAATACTATATTCGTCGCGTCCGCGCTGACATGAAGGATCCGCTTGCTCAGTTTATGATTAACAAAGGATACGTTGCTGAAGAAGATTTCTACAGCAAGAGCAACTGGGTGTTCTCATTCCCAATGAAGGCGCCAAAGAACTGCGTCACTCGTCACGATATGACTGCGATTGAACAGTTGGAACTTTGGAAGGTCTATCAGGATCACTGGTGCGAACACAAGCCTTCGATCACCGTATACGTCGGTGATGATGAGTGGATGGATGTTGGTGCATGGGTGTTTAAGAACATCGCATCGTTGTCTGGCGTTTCATTCTTGCCACGTGACAATGGTTCTTATCGCCAAGCACCATACGAAGAAATTGATGAAGCGAAGTATAAGGAACTTCTTGCAACTCAGAATGTTGACATCAACTGGATTGAGTTCATGGAAGAAACCGATACGACGACTTCAGCAAAGGAACTTGCTTGCACGGCTGCAGGCGGGTGTGAAATTTAATTTTTGGGTGTATCTTTATGGACTATAGCGAAAAGTTAAAGAATTTTCCATCAATAAATTTTCCGAGCCTAAAAACATCTGAGGCTCGTAGAGACAATATGGTTAATCAGTTTATGAAATATGGGCTTACTAAAAGTAATTGTCTAATAACTGAACCATATGAGAAAATTAAACAAAACTATAAAATTCATTGCTGGTTTACAGATAGCGGATTTTCTGATTATTGTTCGCATGGAATTAATATAGCATTTTTAACTTTAATCAAACATTGGTATGATATGGCTGAAGAAGAATATGCTATTTTCGTTGATGATGATACTGATATTTCTACTATTGATTATTGGTCTTTTACCTGGGATGAATTTGTTGCTAATTTACCTAAAGATTGGGAATGTGTTCAACTTCTAAGAGAAAATCATTGGGATGGAGATACATACATCAAATATGGGATAGAGGAAATTCCATCATTGTCTTTAAAACTAAAAAGATGGGACGACTTTGGATCATTTTTTATGATGAAAAGAAGTCACGCTAAAAAAATTCTTGACAGACACTATATTTCTAGAACCGAATTAGTTATGGATATTGTGCCACCAGATAGACCTGACGTGAGACTTTTTCCAATTGTTGAAAATATGCTATTTACTAATCACGGTACAATTTATAATTTTCCTTTATTTTTAGAGGCAGTTCAATTTTTAGATTCTTCTTTAAATATGAATAATGCTCCAAAAAATAGCGATGTTTACCAAAAATATTATAACTATCACATAAAATCATATCAGTATTTTAAAAAATTGTGGGTTGAAACAGGATTAAACACTCCAATACAAAATATGATGAAACTCTAACAAACATGAATTTTTTAGATAAATTGAAAAATTTTCCATCGGTCTATGCAATTAATTTACAAGAAAGCATAGATCGAAGGAAATACATGCTAGATCAATTTATAAAATACAATATAAAATATCATATCTATGTAACTCCTAGGTTTTCTAGTTTTAAAGATAAAATTGATGTTGTAATTAATTCTCCAAGATTAGAAATCCCAAATCTACACATAGGGGCTACTATCTCATTCATAAATGCAATAAAAGCGTGGTACGATAGTTCAGACGAAGAATATGCAATTTTTTGCGAAGATGATATCTCTTTCGAGAGTATAGAATATTGGAATTTTACTTGGGAAGAATTTTATAGTAAACTACCTTCTGATTGGGAGTGCCTTCAGTTAGTAAGAATGCATTCTGAAATTAACACCAAAACTTTAAGCGATTTACAGTTAGACTTTAGATGGGGAAGATGGTGGGGTTCTTCTCTCATGATTAAAAGGTCGCACGCTAAAAAATTGTTAGACATTATGTATGTTGGTCCTGGTAAATATAAAATATCCTCTCAAGATGGGCTATATGATCCTTGTGTTGAAAATTGTTTGATGTTTAATTATAATACTGTATGCAACTTTCCATTGCTTTTCGAAAATAACTTTGATCACGATCCAGTAGATGGAATAAACGATTCTAATTGGGTTGTTGCTGAAAGTAGAATGATTAGTAACTATATAATACGTCATCAATGGAAAACTAAAGGAAAAAGTTTAAATCTTGATGAAATGATGATACTAAAATGATGGTTATAATATAGGAGATACGAAATGAAGAAGTTTATTCTAGTTAGTTTAATTGCTCTTGGTCTTGTTGCTTGTGGTGGAGAGGCTCCGGCACCTGCTGAAGCACCTGCTGCTGATGCTCCAGTGGTAGAGGCTCCTGCCGAAGAAGTTCCTGCTGAAGGCATTTCTGCTACAGCAACTCCAGCAGAACCAGCCGTTGCTGCTGAGTAATAGGTGATTTATGCGTAAATGGCTCTGGAGAAGTCTTGGACTGTTATTTGTAGGTTGTGCTTATATTGGCGCAATCGTTCCTGGCATTCCAATGACAACTTTTGCGGTATTAGCACTTTGGTGTTTCGCTAAAAGTTCTCCAGAACTCCATGACTGGCTGTACAATCATCCAAAATTTGGACCTTACCTGCAAGATTGGAAGTCTAAAAAGATTTATCCAACTCGCGTGAAGTTTATTATGTTGGGTTGTTGTGCAGCCAGTTACGCATGGCTGATATATATTAGTATGAAGCCAATTGCGTTAGTTTCTATTGGCTTGTTTATGTTATTCTGGTTAGTTTGGGCGTGGCGTTATCCAGGCAGTCACGAAGAATATGATCGTAGAGTAGCAGCAGGAAAGCGAATTGGTTGGTTAAAATAATATTATTCGGTGGTAATTATGCAAAATTTTGTAAAATATGTATTAGATAATGGTGGTAAAATATCCCCTCTGGTCATTCCAGCCACATTTACAAATGGGACTGGGCTGTTTAACCCATCAATATACAAAGATGATACGACAAATTCATTGCTCTTAAATCTAAGACACTGTCAATATACGTTGTATCACTCTGAAAAAAATATCTATGAGCATGAGTATGGTCCTCTAGTATACTTAAATCCAGAAAATGATATCACTCTAACTACAACGAATTACTTTTGTACTGTAAATAAAGATACACTTTTAATTGAATCATTTTCCCCAATTAATACTAAAGCACTAGACGTAAAACCAATATGGGAATTTGTTGGTTTAGAGGATTGCCGTGTAGTAAGATGGGATAATAAACTTTACGTCAGCGGTGTTAGAAGAGATACGACGACTAATGGTCAGGGTCGTATGGAATTGTCTGAACTTGCCATACTTGACGGTGAAGTTAAGGAAGTTTCTAGATTTCGAATTCCTGCCCCAAAGAAAGATGATAGTTATTGCGAAAAGAACTGGATGCCAGTCACAGATATGCCATATCATTATGTGAAGTGGTCTAATCCAACTGAAGTTGTCAAGGTTGATCCAGTCACTAAAACTTGCACAACAGTTTATTTGGACGAGAGCAAGTTTGTAAAACTTCCTTACGATTACAGAGGAGGAAGTCAAGTTATTCCTTATGGCGAACACAGAATTGCTCTTGCTCATACAGTAAACTTGTTTAAAAGTGCAGCAGGAAGAAAGAACGCCACATACAGACATGCATTTATTGTTTGGGATAAAGATTGGAATGTGGTGAAGTATGGGAATCAGTTTGACTTTATGAGAGGAGAAGTCGAATTTTGTGCAGGTATGACAGAATTCGAAGATAATATTTTGATTTCTTTCGGGTTCCAAGATAACGCTGCATATCTTCTACAAGTTCCAAAGAAAATTTTTGAGGATTTTATCTATGAATAATTTGACCAAAAAAGTTGTACAATTTGCTAACGATACAGAAAACGATGAAAGTAATTATGCGTTAGCAAATGAATATTACAATATAGGGCACACTGCTTCCGCTCTTTCTTATTATTTGAGATGTGCAGAGAGAACAACAAATAAACTTTTGGCGTATGAATGTATGCTAAGAGTGGGGTTGTGTTTTGAAGTTCAAGGTAATAGAGTTAACAGTGTGCGTGGAGCATACAAACACGCTATCAATATTCTACCTAAAAGACCAGAAGCATATTATCTTTTGAGTAGAATTAATGAGAGAACTAATTGGTACATTGAATCTTATATGTATGCTGAAATAGGATTAAACACTATTGATTTTAGTGATGATGCTCAACTAAGAACTGATGTTGGCTATCCAGGAAAATATGGATTAATTTTCGAGAAAGCAGTTTCTGCTTGGTGGTGGGGTAAAATTGAAGAGTGCAAGCAACTGTTTACAGATTTGAAATATAATTATGTTTTGGATAAGATCCATCTAGATGCAGTAAACAATAATGTGGCAAGACTTGGAATCGACGAATCAATGTATTTGAAGCCTAAATTTGCTTTGACTTGAGGTTAATTTATGGGTGACATGGCAACAGTAGTTATTCAAGGACCGTTTAAAGAATACTCGAACAAAGTAGTTAAATCGTTTTTGAATGCACCATTTATTCAAGAAGTGATTGTTTCTTGTTGGGATGAGGATAATACTGACTCTTTATCTTCTATTGAAGATTCACGCATAAAATTAGTCAAAACTCAAAAACCAAGCAATCCAGGAACTGATAATAGAAATCTACAGATAGTTTCTTCTATAGAAGGAATAAAGAGATCAACTAGTAAAGTAACAATTAAAACTAGAAGCGATCAAGTGTACACAGATGAAAGTCTTGTACTGATGGATCAATACTACAAACAAACTAAAGTTGCTGGTGATAAGAGAATATTTGTTTCTGGAATTTATGCTAATCTTTTATATCATCCATGTGATCATATCTTCTGGGGTGAAACTGCAGATTTGATTCACCTATTTGATATACCACTAGAAACAAATGGATTGATCGACAAGATAAGAGTAGATAAGTCAATTCTTCATGAGTATTATCCATTTTTTGTTAGAACTGAAACTTATATCTGCGCAAGATATTGTGCTCAATTTGAGCAGATAATTAACAAATATGTTTTGCAGCCAGAATTATATCTTTATGATAATTCTCCTAGATGGAACGAGGCACATCATTTTAGCAAAAATGTGATGCCTAAATGTTTTAAATCATTTCCAAGAACTGGTTTAAGTATGTATTGGGAAGGAAAAAATACAGAATACAAATATAGTTATCAAAGAAAACATAACAATCAATATTGGGCTGAAGAAGGCTATTAAAATATGAATGAAGCAATTACACAATTAAACACAGACTCTATCCCCCAAACAATTAATCCGAACTTACTAGATGAAATGAATTGGGGTCCTAATGAACCAAATTTTGTAAATCTACTGAAGTCTGAGATTTTAATTGAAAAAATATATGAGAAATATTTTGAGGTTAGAGAAGGTGATACAGTAGTAGATGTTGGCGCCAATGTTGGCGCATTTGCAGCCTCTATTCTACACAAAAAACCTAAACATGTTTATTGCGTAGAGCCATCTAATGTCTTGGTAAAGTGCATACAAGAAAATGTTCTGAAATACTCAGAAAAGAATCCAGTTCCAGTTACAATTGTAAACGCTGCTATTTCTAATGAGAATAAACTCGCAACTGAAATCCCAGATAATGACGGAGTTTTTGTATATTATAATGAAGGTAATTTATACAATAAAATAACTTTCAAAGAACTATTATCTGTAACAAATATCAAAAAGATAGATTTCTTAAAATTCGACTGTGAGGGCGGCGAATACGACATCTTTACTAAAGAAAATTATGATTTTATTTCTAACAACGTAAAGCATATGGTCGGTGAGTGGCATATCAATGACCATAAAAACGCTGTGGAAAGGTTTATAGAATTTAGAGATTTGTATTTAAAAAATCATAAGAATTTTAAAGTCTTGGAAAGAGACGGTAAGGATGTAACTTTTGAGATTTTTGATAACAATTTTTTATACAGATTCCAGGAATGGTATCGAGAAACTCAACACGGACAATTTTTTATCTATATGAACAACGACAAACCAGAAGAAGCATTTCTAATTAATAAAAACTCTAACTCTAAAATTTGGGTTGTAGAAGATTTTTATGTGAATCCATTCATGGTAAGAGACTTTGCTTTAAAGCAGCAGTACATGGAAGGTGGATTCGGTAGAGGATTCATAGGTAAGAGAACATATCTACAGTTTCTATTCCCAGGTCTGAAAGAGCGTTTCGAAGAAATTATGGGAGTTAAGATTACTAGATGGGAAGATCATGGAATGAATGGCAGATTCCAGTTGTCTTATGCTGGAGAGCCATTAGTATATCACTGCGACGAACAGAGATGGGCTGCTATGCTGTTTTTGACTCCAGATGCTCCATTTGAAGCAGGAACAACAATGCACGCGCACAAGAAAACTAGAATGCGCCACAAAGATCACCCTGAAGTTTATTCTGTATTCACAGGGCATACAACTCTAGATAAAACACCATACGAAGAAGTTGATGTTATCGGGAATGTCTTTAATAGATTAGTTATATTTGACGCTGGAAACATACACTCTGCTTCTCAGTATTTCGGATACAATAATGATAACTGCAGATTGTGGCAAATGTTTTTCTTCGACTAAAAACTAAATAGGGTTTTCGTATCATGGAAATTTATTCCCATGAAAAATCCATTTCGTGTTATCAAATCAAAAATTTTAAAACTGAAAACTCTGTTCACATACTTCTCAATAGTAAAAGAACAGAAAGGGTTCACTGCAGCCGTAAAATTTATTCCTAAAGCATACAGAAGAATAAACAGAAAAAATACCTATATAAAATAGATGTCTGCCGTGGTGCGCACGGAGTGGCTGAGAGGAAGCTGGAGGGGCACAATAATAACCCTGCATATCTAAGGCAATTTCCGCCTCAGTGGTAAGGAGTCTGATACTGGCTCACTGCGGCACCCCGAGAGGACGAGCCTCTACATCTATTGTATGGAGATATTTTTATGTCAACTCTACCGAATGATGACTATGATTTCGGATTCAGTTTTGCTGATGAAGAAACACTGCCATCTGCACCAGTTAAGAATAACAGCAATGATGAAATTGCTGTGCTCCAGGCTAAAATTGACTCTCTATTAGACTCGCAAGAAAAAGTTATTCAGTCAGCCATGAGTGCTGCTATAGAAGAAAAATATAAGTCTAAACTGCGAGAAGTAGAAGGTTTAATTATGCCGCTACTTTTAAATCTAAAAAAGAATCCAGACAAAGCGTATATAAATTGGCCAAATAGAGTGCCAGTAATTGATAAGCAAATAGAAAAAATTACTGCAGTAACAAGGAGTTGAGTATGCCAGATCTAAAACTAACATGTGATAATTGCGGTTCTATGTTCGTGTTGTCTTATGACAACGACGAAGTTAGTTATTCGCCTAGCCATTGCCCATTCTGCGGCGATTTCTATGATAATGAGAATGAAGAATTGGATTTTAATGATGATGGTGAATATGATGACGACATTCTTGAAGATCCTTTAGATGATGAAGACGATTTACGTCGTCATTAACATTAAAAATACAGGAGTTATACTATGAGTGGTTCAGCATTTTTTGATTGGGGGTGGATGCATATCAATGATGTGACTCTAATCACAAAAGAAATTTTTGTGGATAGGATTTATGAGAGATATAGAGAAGTTAAAGAAAATGATATTGTTATGGATATTGGTGCAAACGTCGGTGCATTTACGGCTTCTATCTTAAAAAAGAAACCTAAAAGAATTTTTGCAATTGAACCTTCTAATACTCTAATTAATTCTCTTTGGACTAACACCCGATCAGAATATGTAACCTACATAAATGCTGCTATAGAAGATGAAAAAAGAGAAAATGTTGATTCAACTGGAAGAGATACATTTGTTTATAATAACAATGGAAATTATTATAATGCAACAACTTTTAAGTCTATAATTGATGCGCATGATATCAAAACCATAGACTTTATGAAGGTTGACTGCGAAGGTGGAGAATATTCAGTCTTTAATGAAGAAAACAGAGAATTTATTTTAAACAATGTTAAATACATTGCTGGAGAATGGCATTTTGCTCCGAGCATACCTCAATTTGCACAAAAATTTAGATTGTTCAGAGACTTGTATCTTGCAAATCACAAAAATTTCCACATATTCAATAATTCTAATATAGAAGTAACCGAGCATATTTTTAATGAATATTTTATGGATCTTTACGATTCGCAACTTAAAGAAGACGCGCAACTAATGGTATACATTATTAACGAATAATGATTTACGTTGGCATAGACTACAGTTTAACTTCGCCTTGCGTTTGTATCTCCAGAGACAAAACATTCTCAAATAGTTTCTTCTACTTTCTGAATGATCGTAAAACAGTTCTAGGAAAATTTCACAATATTCTTGGCGAACAACACGAAGAATACCTAACGGACCAGGAGCGATATGAAAATATTGCTTCCTGGGTTCTAGGAATTCTTGCCGATTTTAAGAAAGAAGAAGTGATGGTCTTGATTGAAGATTATTCTTTTGGTTCCAAAGGCAGAGTTTTCAACCTTGCCGAAAATTGTGGAATTCTAAAGTACATGCTTTACAAGCAAGGATATAAATTCTTTACAGTTGCACCAACAGTTATCAAGAAGTATGCAACTGGCAAGGGTAATGCTACGAAAGAAAAAATGTATGATGCGTTTTTAAACGATACTTTTGTAGATTTACATAGTATAATAAGTCCTACGACAAAACTGGGCTCACCGACAACTGACATCGTTGACGCTTGGTACATTGCAAGATATATGATAGACAAGACGGAAAAAGAAAAAGTATAACACATAAAAGAGGAGCGTTACTATGACCGAAAAGGAAATAAACGAAATAGATGGCGCTTTATGGGGACTTACACTTTCCCCTGATGGACAAGAAATTGAGTGTGACACTACAGTATACAAGTTTAACGACAAAGAAACTCCAATGAATGAGGATATTGGTTCACACAAATATAATATTTTCACGTTCAAGCCTAATGAGCCAGCAAACACTGCAGAGTTTATGAAGGCTCATATTGGCGATGTGCGTAGATTTATTGACAATTATGCGAAAGCAGGGTATAATGGTCTTATGGTAAAGGAAGGTTGTATACCAAAAAAGACAATCAAAGACATGATTAAAGTTACTTGTAAGAATTTTGATATTCCACAAAAAACATTGAAACCAATTTTAGCGCAGGTGTGATACTTATGACTATGTTTACTCGTGATGGTTTAGTTGATATGCTCAAGAACAACGTCGTGGTTGTTACGTTCACCAAGGTCAATGGTGAAGAGCGAGTGATGACTTGCACACTTCAAGCAAGTCACATTCCAAATGCTCCGACGCAAAAGGGTGAACTTGTGGTTGAAAAGAAAAGCAATAGCAATACTGTTTCAGCATGGGATGTAAATGCGAATGGCTGGCGTTCTTTCCGAGTGGAAAACGTCAAGTCAATTTCAATGGGATGAAATACTAAATAACGAACCAGCCGCACAACCTTTCGGTGTAGTGTTTGTCGCACAGCGATGGCTGCTTTTGTAAAAGAGGAATCTAGGACGCATTGCGCAGTGCGTGACGATAGATGAACCGAAACCTTTATGATTCTACAACCAAAAACAAAATACGGACTGCAGTTCTTGCAGATGTACGGAAGCGAATGGTTTCTCATTCGCAAAATGGACTCTCACTATTCTTCAAAACGTCCAGGACCATGGGGTTATGTTCAGCAAGTTGATGGGCTGAAAACTTTTTTCGTACATTTACAAGATGACCCCCATTTCGTAATACAACGGTAATATCTTTTCTCTATATAATGACTCCATCAGGAGTCTCTAATGCAATACAAATCAATCTTTATCTCCGATGTCCATCTCGGCTCCAAGGGATGCAAGGCTGAATTACTTTCTGATTTTCTAAAAGAAAATACTTGCGAAAATCTATTCCTAGTCGGTGACATTATTGATGGCTGGCGACTCAAGAGAAAATTCTTTTGGTTGCAATCACACACTGATGTGATTCGTAAAATTCTCAAAGCAGCAAAAAATGGAACGAAGGTTATCTATGTTGTAGGCAATCACGATGATTCTTTCCGCGATCTTCTGCCGTACGATATTCATTTTGGTAATATCGAACTAGTCAATCAATGCCGCTATAATGCAATCAATGGCAAGAGATATATGGTAATTCATGGCGATTTATTTGATGCTGCTCTTGCAACAAAACTTTCTTGGTTGTATCATGTTGGCGATTGGTTTTATGATATACTTTTGAGCATCAATCATGGATTGAATAAACTCCGCACTAAACTCAATATGCCATATTGGAGTTTGAGTGCATATCTAAAAAATAAAACAAAAGAAGCAGTTGCATTTATGTCTGATTTTGAAGTTCTCATCACAGACTACTGCAGGAAATATAATACACAGGGTGTTATTTGCGGACACGTTCACAAAGCAGCAATCAAGGAAATCAATGGTATTGAATACATGAACGATGGTGACTGGGTTGAATCATGCACAGCATTGGTCGAGAATCATGATGGATCTTGGGAGATTGTGAATTATCTTCACAATATCGATAAGCGTAAAAAAATTGAAAAATTTTTGTAATATAATCTAAACGAAGGAGTCAGAAATGAAAAAATTATTAGCAGTTATTGCATTGTCAACATTATCTGTTGCATCATATGCGCAAGGCAGAGATCAAATCGCAGTAGTCGGATCATCAACAGTTTATCCATTTACAACAACAGTCGCTGAGCAGTTCGGTCGTGCTGGAAAGTTCAAGTCACCTAAAGTTGAATCAACAGGCACAGGTGGTGGCATCAAGTTGTTCTGTAACGGTGTTGGTCCACAGTTTCCAGATGCTGTCAATGCATCACGCCGCATGAAGGCTGGTGAATTTGTTACATGCTCACAGAATGGTGTGAAAGATATTATTGAGATCAAGATTGGTTTCGATGGTCTTACGATTTCAGAATCAAAGAAAGGCAAACTCAGTGCGCTTACTCGCAAGGATGTTTACCTTGCTCTCGCAAAGCAGATTCCAAATCCATCAAATCCAACTGAATTGATTGCCAATCCAAACAAAACATGGAAGGATGTAAATCCTGCACTTCCAGCAATGAAGATTGAAGTTCTTGGACCACCGCCAACTTCTGGCACACGCGATTCATTTGCTGAATTGTTTATGGAAGCAGGATGCCAGCAATTCTCTTGGATCAAGTCACTCAAAGATATTGATGAAAAAAGATACAAGAGAGTTTGCCACACTATCCGCGAAGATGGTGCTTATATTGAAGCAGGTGAAAATGATAATTTGATTGCGCAAAAACTTGCAACCAATTCAAACGCTGTTGGTATTTTCGGTTTCTCATTCTTGGAAGAGAACGCAGATAAACTAAAGGGTTTGAAGATTGATGGGATTGAGCCTACTTTCGAAACAATCGCCTCCGCTAAATATCCTACATCTCGACCATTGTTCGTTTATGTCAAGAAAGCACACATCGGTGTGATTCCTGGTTTGAAAGAATTCATGGCTGAGTATGTGAGTGATAAGGCAATCGGTGAGGAAGGTTATCTAACTGACCGTGGTCTTGTTGCTCTTGAAAAGTCAGCACTTACGAAAGTGCGTGCTGATGTCAATAATATGAAAAACTTTAAGCCATAATTTCGTGGCGCAACAAGGAGAAAGATATGCGTAAAGCAATTCAATCATTAGTTATTTTGGGATCATTACTCGTCGGAAGCGTGACACATGCTGCAGACTCTGCTGAAATTCAACAAGCAGTAGATGGTTTGTCAGATGCGTTCGCTAAAGACATTGCACTTCGCTGGAAGTGGAAAGGTGATTTTCGTGTAAGAAACGAGAACATCGATCAAGCACTTGCAGTTGAGCGCAATCGTAGTCGTGTTCGTGTTCGTCTTGGTTTTGATGCTGAAGTAAATCCAACTGTAAGAGCAGGTTTTCAATTTGCTACAACAGAAAATGGAGATGCTCGTTCAAGCAATCAAACACTTGGTGATGTCAATTCACGAAAGGCACTTGATCTCGATCTAGCATATGTTGAGTGGGCACCAAACGCAGTATCCAAGGTTACACTTGGTAAGATGAAGCAACCTCTTGTTACAACGACATCTTATTTCGTTGACAAGGATATTAATCCAGAGGGTGCTGCTCTTGCGTTTAATCACGCACCAACAGGCGCATTTGTAAATGCTGCAATGTTTGATCTCGTTGAGCGTGGCTCAGCAGTTGATTCAACAGCAGTTGCAATGCAAGTTGGTCTACGTGGAAAACTCAATGACGAAACTGCTTATGTTGTTGCCGTTGGTCAAACAAACCATCGCGCAGTGAAGAATCAAGCAGTTGTGCAGTCAGGTGCTGCAGGTGGTTTCTTTGGCAACACGACCAAAACAACTGGATGTGCTGCTGGAGTTGCTACATGCCTTGCTAATGAATTTGAAGTCCGCAATGCACTTGCTGAACTTTCAACAGTTGTTGCTGATTATCCAGTAACAGTATTTGTTGATTGGGCAGAAAATGCAAAAGCAGCCAAACTCAACAAGGCACTTGCATACGGAGTCACCCTCGGAAAAGCATCACTTCCAAATTCATGGGAAGTTGGTGTAGTTTCTCAGAAGGTAGAAAAGGATGCATTGTTTGGTCAATGGATTGACTCAGACTTCGCTGCTGGTAACACAGATGGCGACGGATACGCACTTCGCGGCGTTTATCAGGTTGCTAAGAATTGGAAGTTGAACGCCACTTACATGGTGAATAAGACTAACAATGATGTGCCAGTTGTGATCAATGGAAAGAATGTTCTAGATCGCGATTATAAGCGACTACAACTTGATCTGAACTTTGCGTTCTAATCTAGTCTGCTACTAGAGATTGAAAAGAGGGACTTCGGTCCCTCTTTTCATTTCTGACGTAAGTTATTGATTTTATTAGGGTTTTCGTAAGTTATTGATTTCATTAGAGTTTTTACTATTGCCTTTTTAGGCGAAAAGGCGCATAATATCTGATACTATGAAAATATATTACGAAGTTTACGAAAACGCGCGAGTCAACCACCCGATTACGGGGGAACGGGTCAACGGGAATAAAAAAATCCTGACGACCAAGAACCGTAAGAAGGCGCTCGACCTATACCGCGAGAAGGAAAAGACTCGGTGGGTCGAGGAAATTACAGACTATGGGAGCGGCGGGAGCACCGATATCATAACTGAGTAAGGGTAAACCCTGCGCCTCCCCTCGGGCTTTTAATGCGGTTCTAGGGGATGGCGTAAGTTATTGATTTCATTAGGGTTTTCACCCTTTACTTTTTCGGTAAAATCACGCATAATACTTCTATGATAAACGAAAACACCGACGCGCAGGTTAAAGCGCAAATTATCCAACGCATTAACGCACTCAAGCCCGACGCGATAGCGCACGGATTCGACTACCCGACGCAGGCACCCGAGACCGCAACGGTCGCCGAACTTTTAGATTTTCTGGTAGAGATTTCAGCGTATATCGGCGCAGCCGCCAGCCAGCCGCCGACTGTAAGTCATTAATTTCATTAGGGTTTTTACTATTGCCTTTTTACAAGAAAAAGCGCATAATAGTTGTATGATAAATGATAAGGTGAAAGTCTAATGCCTCGTGGTGTACCTAAGAACGGTTTCCGTAACACTCGCAAGCGTCGTCTTGCTGGAATCAAGGTTTCTTCTTCTCCTGCCTTCGTTCAGCCTGTTCGGGTTGAGTCGGTGGTCGAGATCGAAGCCAAGTTGAAGGATCGATTCGAGGCTCTCGAAATTATGTCCGAAGCAACGGGCAAGGGCATCAACCGATCGCTGATCGTTTCTGGTCCCGCTGGTCTTGGTAAGTCCTTCACGGTCGAAGCCAAGATGGCGGAACTCGAGTCCAAGGGTCATAACGTAGTATACATCAAGGGTTACGTTCGTCCTCTTGCGCTCTACAAGTTGCTGTACGAAACTCGGTTCTCGAACAGCGTTCTTGTGTTCGATGACTCTGACTCCATCTTTCATGATGACGTCAGCATGAATCTTCTGAAGGGTGCTTGCGATTCTACGGATCGTCGCGTTCTTCACTGGTTGTCGCGTTCACTCGAGCGTGAGTCGGATGAAGATGGCGAAAATATTCCTGAGAAGTTTGAATTCGAGGGTTCGATCATCTTCATCACCAACTACGACTTCGACTCGCTCATCGCTTCGGGTAACAAGTTGGCTCCGCACTTTGAGGCTCTTGTGTCTCGTTCGCACTATCTGGATCTTGCGATGAAGACCAAGATGGATTATCTTGTTCGCATCAAGCAAGTTGTGCGTGGCGGTATGCTGAAGTCGCGTGGTCTGAACACCATCGACGAAACGCTGATCATGCAGTTTATCGAAAACAACGTTGACCGTTTGCGTGAGTTGTCGCTGCGAATGGTTGTCAAGATCTCTGGTCTGTATAAGATGGACAAGAGCAACTGGCAAAAGTTGGCGAAGCAGACTTGCTTCCGCGCTGCTTAATTGGAAAACAAAATGTTTAAATTGCGAAATTACAACGAATTCAAAAATCATATACGGTGGCACGACTACTTTGCCATCATGATCAATGAATTTGCTGTCGTTCAAGTCCGCCGTTACGAATGGTTTGACAAGGAACAGTATACCTTTGTCATTCAAGTATTTGGATTTACCGTGTTTCAGCGCACAGGAAATATGCGATGACTGACATAAATCTTGAAGGATTATCAGACAAGCAACTACGACTATTCGCCGTCCGTTGTGCAAGGCGAGTACAGCATCTGATGACTGATCCACGGTCTATTGCTGCATTGGATGTTGCCGAGCGTTACGCCCATGGCGAAGCGACGGACGAGGAGTTGCGCGCAGCACAGGTTGCGGCAGGGGCTGCGGCGGATGCGGCGTGGACTGCGGCGGATGCGGCGTGGGTTGCGGCACGGAATGTGGCGTGGGCTGCGAAGGATGCGGCGTGGGTTGCGAAGGATGCGGCGCTGGCTGCCGAACTCGCCGAGCAACAAAAGATTTTGGATGAGATTCGACAGCAATAATTGTTGAGTTGACTTTTTAAAATTGTTAAGGTACAATATATAAGTTATGGCAAAATTTATTCCAAAGGTTGTTCCCGAGCCTACTTGGGATTCCAACGCAAAAAGTCCTTGCACACAGTTTGAATTGGTGCGAGCGTTTCAATGGTACAATCACAACAAGACTAACAAAGATGCAAGAAAGTATTTGTTAGAATATCTTGCAAAAGAACAGATGATCACTCCGCTGCAAATACAAGCAGCGCAGTATCTCAACGACTCTTGGAATATTGTTGACGGTTGGCTTGCGCGATGTTTGGATCGCGGAGCACTTGTTCCTGATAATACTCTTATCAATTTCGGCGATCGCATGAAAGAGTTTCTTGCGCGTCTTGATAAGATCGTACAAGAACGTGGTCTTGCAACTGTTGTTGTGGATACAAGCAACGTTGTTTCAATTCAAGAGCGTGTGACTGCCAAGACCGATTATTTCATCATGGAACTGGAAGCCAAGTTTGATGAGTTTTGGCATAAGAATTCTCCCGAGGACTTTGATCCATATACATGGATGATCGAGAACGAAGTCAAGCCAATGCATGCAGCGAAGATTGCTGAGTATTGTCGGCAGCGAGCCAAGGAATGGGTGAGTATTATTGAAGGTCGCAAGACTGACGAATACATCAAGGAATCATATCCGCGTTCTCACAAGGAATATCTCCACGCTGCGAATCTCTTTTTGTTGTTTGCCACAGATGCTGAGAAACTGGCATCTAACAAGAATGCTGCTCGTAAGCCGCGCAAGAAGAAGCCCATCTCCTTTGAGAAGAAGGTCAAGAATCTTAAATTTAAGAAGGAAGATACAGAGAACAAGTTGGTCTCAATCGACCCTGTTCGCATCATGGGTGCTGAAAAGTTATGGGTATATAACGTCAAGACTCGTAAACTTGGCGTCTATGTAGCGGCTGATCAGGCTGGTCTTGGTGTCAAGGGTTCGGCGATCGAGAACTATAAATATGGTGAGTCCATCGGCAAAACTCTACGGAAGCCAAAAGACGTTCTTCCGCGAGTTTTGGACGGAGGCAAGATTGTATTGCGTAAGGTCATGGGCGAGATTAATTCTAAGTCCAGCGAGTTGAATGGTCGAATCAACAAGGACACAATACTTCTAAGAGTGGAGTAGAGTAATCAAATGATCACAGTCACTAGCAATTATTTGAACGCTAAAGATCTTGCTATGGTGCGCAAATATTCTAGGTTTGTAATGGATCGCTTGGTGCGTCGTGGAGTGCAAAACAAGTCTCGTGTTTCGATCAAGATTCTTGGCGAGCAAGAAATCAAAGATGCTGCTGATCTTCTTGATCTGAAGAAATACAAAGCCTGGTGCACTTATGATGGAACTGATGCCGAAGGCAGAAAACTCTTCACTGTTGTTCTAGATCACAAACGTCTGAATAAGAATGGTAAGAAGCCGATCACAAGACTCAAGAATGTGATGATTGATCTTGGTCACGAATTGGTTCACGTCAAGCAATATTTGTGCAATGAGATTTTTGATTATAAGAATGGTGATGTAAGATATAAGGGTTTGATCTTTGATGCTTCGCATTACATGGATGAAGAAAAGTATTTCGACAGTCCTTGGGAAGTTGAAGCATATGGCAGAGAGTACGGAATGTACAAGATCTTTTGTAATAAACTTAAAGAGGAGCGTTTGAGTAAATAATTATGTCTAGCAAGAAGAAGAATGAGTTCCGCGAAAAAGATTACAGTCGGAACAGCGAAGGATTGAAGCAGCGTCGTTTGAAGAATGAGTCGCGCTGGAAGTTTAATCCAAACTCAGATTACGTTGAAGATGATTCGTTAACAGACGAAGAAGATTGGTTCCAAGACCCAGAGTACGATCAACGGTAATATATGAATTGTTTTGACATAGTAGAAAATTATGCAAAACAGTTTTCTGAAATTTTAGCGAAAGATTCAGAGCCTGTACAGTTTCCAGAATTCCCTTGGAAAAATCAGATCTGGCGATCAAATAAATTTCGAAGAGCACACGTTGAAGAATTTGTAAGTCCAGCGATATCCGTTCTTCACGTTACAGTATTCCCACACTTAGATGATCCATCGCCGATCTATGGATTTGATGTTGTAACGGGTGCCAAGAAACCAGCAGGTGGATATATTGATATGTCACCTTCAGTTGAAACTTGGAATAGGTGGAGAAGTTGGATTCCTTTTGATGTTCCACCGAATAAAGCAATTCCAGAATGGGGAACTTGTTTCTCTGATGAATTCGTAGCAATTCCATTACGTGACTCAGCGCATCTAGAAGAATTGCTGAAGTATGGAGTTTCCATGCTGTCTGAATATTTAAATCGAATACAACAAAATAAAGTAGCGCAAGAACAAGTTGTAGAACGCCAACTCTACTATTGCCAACAACAGCGTAACAACCAGAAGACCATGCAGATATTAGAACGCATGATCGGCTTGGAGCGGGCAAATCTATTCATGAATGAAGTCCTTTTCCCAGACCCCATTGCAGCCCCATCCACCCTCAGGGTAGGGTAAGGTATACCCCAAAACCGACCCGCTGCAATGGGTTTATAGGACGTTCTGGGGGCACTCGTAAGTCATTGATTCTATTAAGGTTTTTATCGTTTACTTTTTCGACGAAAAAGCGCATAATATATCTATGAAATACGAAACTTACACCTTCGACGAAAACATCCTTTCCGACCTTCACAAGGACGCCTACGGGTTCCGTCCCAGCGGAGATTTCTTCCGCGAGTGGGATTTGCTTGACAACGATGGCAAGCAAGATCTCTGGGAACAACTTATTGATGCCGTTCGCGATTCGATTCTCGAGGAAGCACGTTACCACAATATGGCGATTGCTGAGTTTGAGGGTTGGGTGAAACAGACGATGAAGATCGTCGTTGATTCAACTCGCGAAGATTGCATTCGCATGATGCATGACGCGCACGAAACTCGTGGTGATGTCGAGTATCTCGAGCATTGCCTCGGTGTCCCGTATGGTTATCTCAGTGGCAAAAATTGGGGTTGATATGTTATTTGAAAATTATGATTTTGACATGGCTCTTTACAAGTACGCGGATCATCTCGCAGCGAATTACAATTCCACTGGCTCTACTGGCGGATACTCTATCAGTTATGTGAAGGGTCGCAAGTTTCTAAAGGTTGTCAAAACTTCTTGGAATTCTCCTTCGGTGCATTCTTTTATCTGCATCAAGGAACATGACCAGTGGAAGTATGGTGACATTCTGAAGGCTGCTTCTTGGGCGCAGCCCGCGAAGAATTTTGCTCGCGGGAATGTTCTGGATACTAATTCTTACAAAAATATATCATGGACGGGTGCTTAATGAATAATTGGAATCTCGAAGGTTTGCATGTGACTGGCATGTACATGGGTGAATTCCCTGTTTCTGGTCGCGTTGAATCGAGTCGTGTAAAGTATGGTGGTGGCGTTCAGCATACTGTCGTTCTTGATCAGTCAATTGAAATTTATAGTCAAGTGCGTGATCGTTTGCTTTTGAATCATGAAAATGTTACTCGTGTTCGGAGTGCTGCATAATGGTAAATCTTCACGTGGAACTCATCAAGACGTTGGACGTTCGTGTCAAGAATCTTGAAGATGTATTGATGCGCCTTGTTGTTGCTGTTGAGCAAGGCAAGCACATCGACTATAGCGAAGACTTGCAAGAATTGGTTGATGAAGCAAAGTCTGTAATCGAAGGGGAGTTTGAGGAATAATGAGTAAGCAAGATGTTGCTGGTTTCGCTGCTTTGACGTTTATCGTTCTGGTTGTTGTAGGAACGATTTGGTTGAACGTTGAAGTTTGGGGTGAATGCCGTCAAACGAATTCTTTTTGGTATTGCGTAAAATTGGTGAGCAAATAATATGGCAGTTGCAGTTCCCAAAGTTGGTTCGCGTGTTCGAGTGACTACGATGTACCCGAACACGTATGCGTATCGCAATGAGTATGACAATTATGTCACATACACTCGCGAGGGTGTTGTCGTTGAGTCAATCTTCCGCGATCCGTTCATGTTCGCTGTCAAGACTGGTGATCCTGATCATCCTGTCAGCGAGTACAACGCAAAATCTTTGCACGTTGTAAAGATCGAGTATGTTACTGGATCAGCAACGCAAGTTGCGACTGACAAGAAAGCCTGGAAGGTCAAGAGCGGCAAGGGTGATGGGTTCTACATTGTTGAACGTGTCAATGGAAAGTTCTCTTGCACGTGTAAGGGTTTTGAGTTCCGCAAAGACTGTAAGCATGTGGGTGCTGTGAGTAAAAAGTAATGAGTGTGAATGATTATCAACAATCATTAGTTGCTGCTGGTGCGCGAGTGATCGCGTTCCAGGAGTTTGGTGATTGGCAAGGATCATGGGTTGCTTTGGTCGAGTACCAAGGGCAACGTGGCTGGGTGCAGGGATCATATGGTTCTTGCGACCACTGCGATGCGTTTCAATCAGAGTTTTCTTGGGATTCTGATTTTGCATGTGAAGATGTACAAGATCGTTTTGCTCAGTTCGGTCGCACATACTTGGATGATATTTTAACAACTGAGCAAGTGTTGAGTCGGTATAATGCTGATGCAGAATGGGATTCAGAGTCGGCAGACGCTGCTGCGTGGGTTTACCATGCTCAGCGGCAATATGGAGTTGAGTGATGAACGAACAAACTAAACGCTGGATTGATGAGGAATATTGAAATGTCTGAAATGACTAAAATCGTATACAGTGCTTGCTATGGTGGTTTCGGTTTGTCTGAGAAGGCAATCAGCCGATACTGGGAACTCAAGGGCGAACCTTGCCCCAAAAATTGGTACGATAGAGGAATTGACCGTACTGACCCGATTCTTGTTCAGGTCGTCGAGGAACTTGGCGAAGATGCAAATGGTCCCTATGCGAAGTTAAGAATCAAAGAACTACCAAAGGGTACAATCTATCGCATCGATGAGTATGATGGTTTTGAGAGTGTGAAAACTCAAGATGATTATGATTGGAGTGTTGCTTGATGAACGAACGAATTAAAGAACTTGCTGAACAATGCGTTGGCGACAGACCATACAACAATTCATTTGATTATGAAAAGTTCGCCGAGTTGATTGTGGAAGATATTATGCAGGAATTGTTTATCAATGGATATGAAGATGCCTTTGATCACCTGAACAAGTATTTCGGAGTTGAGTGATGGGCACTAATTATTATGTTGTTGAGAATGTTTGCGAATGCTGTAAGCGATACGATGAAAAGTATCACATTGGCAAGAAGTCCTATGGTTGGGCATTCTCATTCCAAGGTTACAAGTATGATGGTCTGACCACTTGGCAAAAGTGGAAAGAGTATCTTGTTGACAAAATTATCTACGATGAATATGGCGAACAGATTTCATTTGATAAGTTTGTTGAATTGATAGAAATTTATGGCAGACCAGGTTATGTGTTTGTGAATGAGTATCATCCACAAGGTCGCAAGGTGAAGGTTCACAACGAAGAAGGTCGTAAGGAAGGCTGGTTCAATCCAGAGTGGGATTGGGATGACCCAGAAGGTTATTCGTTCTGCTCAAGAGAGTTTAGTTAGCAGGAGTTGAGTGATGAATGACCTAAATCTTGAAGGATTATCAGACAAGCAACTGAGAATTTTTGCTGTGCGGTGTGCAAGACGAGTACAGCATCTGATGACTGACCCGAGGAGCGTTGCGGCACTTGATGTTGCCGAGCGTCACGCGAACGGACAGGCGACGGATGAGGAATTGAAAGTGGCATGGGATGCGGCGAATGCGGCGTGGGCTGCGGCGAATGCGGCGTGGGATGCGGCGCGGACTGCGGTGAGGGCTGCGGCGTTGGATGCGGCTGGGGCGGCGGCATCTTCAGCGCGGGATGCGGCGTGGTATGCGGCGTGGGCTACGGCTCGCCCAGCGGATGCGGCGCGGGCTGCGGGGGCTGCGGCGAGGGATGTTGAACGTGTTGAACAACAAAAGATTTTGGACGAGATTCGACAAGAGCAAATGTGATGATCCGCGACGACATTATCCGCATGGCGAGGGAGGCGGGCATCTGCACGGGAAACAGCATCCTGCTGCCTGCCCCTGACGGGCAAATCGAAGCACTTGAACGCTTCGCCGCCCTCGCTACGGCTGAGAAAAACAAAGAGATTGAGCGGCTACGGGAAGTGCTAAACAAACTTGAATACTTCTGCGATGGCACCATTAGGCGATATCCAGATGAACATGAAGTGGAAGTTGCACTGCGGAGAGAGGAGCAATGACCCGCGACGACATTATCGGATGGATGCAAGAAGTTGGAGCGAAGAAAAGCGATCTGACCCCGCAAACCTATGATGGGTTTGTTGATATTTTTCAACGATTCGCTGCCCTTGCTGCCGAGCGAGAAAGAGAGGCTTGCGCTCAGTTGCTAGAGTCTCTAACACTGGCATACCCTGATAGTGGTAAATTCACAATTGAACAATGTGTAAGAGCAATCAGATTGCGCAGCGTAAATCCAGAAAGTTTTGTGATGCTAAATGCACCAACGCCCTATAAGAAAGGGTTTTGGGATCAACCAGAAATAAAGTAAGAGGATCGAATTATGTTATCAGATGATGAATTGGAGGCATACGAACATGATCTTGTTATTCTTCTTAATGCTTTGCAGCGAATCAAGCATAACAATTTCGCTGAGCAATTTACAAACGATCTTTACGCAAATGATCGTGCGCTCTTCGAAGAGTTGAAAGTGTTGTTTAATAAGAGAGATTCATATATGAGGAAGAGCAATGCACCATTCTAAGCCACAATGCTTCACTGACTTTCAGTGGAAGATCTATCAGCAAGAATTGCAAGAAGTCAAGAACAGCAAGACACTTGACATTTGCTTCGATTGTACGGTAGAATATCAGAGTAAGATGCGCAAGGAAGGCAAGTGTGCTTTCCCGATGAAGCGTCTTGATAGAATTGCGGAGTATGCATGATCATTCTTCCATTGCTTGATCTTTTGTTTCTTGGCATTTCTATTTTTGGTGCCGTGTACAATCGCGGAACAATTGTTGGTTGGATGTGCACGTTCTTGGTGTTCTGGCAAATTTGGATGTTGATAAAATTCTTCAGAGAACATCCTTGATTTTTTTGGAATTGTACTATATAATATTTACTGTAACAAATTTCCAAGCGTGATTCGCGACGCCCAAACATTCTTTTGGTAGGATGAAGCATCCCAAGGTGCCCTTAGTATTTTCCCTCCGCACCGAAAACAGCGACCTTTTTAGTGTAAGAACGTAAGTTATTGATTCTATTAGGTTTTTTAGTCTTTACTTTTCGACGCTTGTAGGGCATAATAGTTCTATAGAGTTGAGTAAGGAAAGAAATATTGAGTAGTCGATAAAAGCGACTCACAGTGCTGATGCGGAACGAGACTGCGCGAGAGCACTATAATATCTCGCAAATGGGCGGACAGGAAACATGAACGGGATGGCGAAAACTCCCATAGTAAGACTCCTGATGATATATGTAATTTTGCCTTCATAGCACAACGGTAGTGCAACTGATTTGTAATCAGTAGGTTGGGAGTTCAAATCTCTCTGAAGGCACCATATTGAAGCGCATTAGTATCTGGCTTGGAGAATGCCTAGAATTAAAAGAGAGTGGCTCCTTATTAAGACTCTGGCTAGTGTGTTTCAATATGGTTATCCTGACTGCTACCAGAGGTTCGTAGTAGCGGAGACTGTCACCCCGAAGCATAGTGTGACGCTGGATTAGTAACCAGCATTTTTTGCGGACCCATCGTCTAACGGTTAGGACACATCCCTTTCACGGATGGAATAGGGATTCGAATTCCCTTGGGTTCACCAGATTTTGCGTAGTTGTGTGAGTGGTTAAAACAGACAGACTGTAAATCTGTTGCCTTCGGGCTACGGTGGTTCGAATCCATCACTACGCACCAATTTTTGTTATGATTTTGGGACTGAAACATTAAAGTGATGTAACGGACTTTTAATCCGTAAAAGAGGGAGCGTTACCCTCCAGTCCTACCATACGTTCGGGTCTATCGTATAACGGTGATTATATCTGGCTCTTAACCAGTTTGATGCAGGTTCGAATCCTGCTAGACCCACCAATTTATCTCGATGGTGTAATGGTAGCATACGAGTCTCCAAAACTCTTGGTTGCGGTTCGAGTCCGTATCGGGATACCATTCTGTCTCTGATGAGTCCGTAGGGACGAAACGCTGTGAAGCGTCAGACAGCAGCGCGACCTTGTGGTGTAGCGTGATGCAAAAAACACGTGGGGTAAAAAGTCCATCATTAAGTTGGGAAAATCCACCTCTGTTTAGGTGCTGAGATGTATCCGATAGAGCCTGTGCATGGGCTTGTGTAGGCATCCAAAGCAAAACCACACTTTTGAATTCAGATGCATAGGTTCCTCGCGACCTTAAAAGCGAGCGCGTAGCATGATAACGAACTCTCATGCAGGAGCGGTGGTTACTTACACCGCACGTATTTTAAAAAATTCGCGCACCCGAGAAAAAGTAACCAATCTTCACTCGAGCCGATCGCAGGAATACTTGACCCATCCTTCACGCCAACCAATACTGCGTGTAAACAACGGTCTCTTTTTTTGGCGTGTAGATCAGCGGTAGATCAAGTGACTGTTAATCACTCTGTCGTAGGTTCGATCCCTACCACGCCAGCCAACTTGGTGACATGCAAGAGCAGAATAATCTGCCTAGTACCGTGTTCATCCGAATGTGTGATGGCTTGTCTGTTTGGGTAACACATTCGATATGAGGTGGAACAGAATAGATCATGCTGTGTGGGGGTATGATTGAGAATAATTTAGTAGTGGGGATTCCCGCGAACGATAGCCCACACCATATTTTTGAGGGATAGATTAATGGCAGATCATCTGGCTTTGAACCAGAGAGTCGTGGTTCGAGTCCACGTCCCTCAGCCAAAAACTAAAAATGCGAGAGTGGCGGAACGGTATACGCGCTAGTCTTAGGAACTAGTACCGAAAGGTTTAAGAGTTCGAGTCTCTTCTCTCGCACCATTTTTGGAAATTATTTCGGGGATGTAGTTAAATGGGATAACTTCTGGTTTGCATCCAGAAATTGAGAGTTCGATTCTCTCCGTCTCCACCATTTTTGTTATTCGTAAGCCATGGGTGATCGCAAAGCCCGAGTAACTGCGCCAAAAGAAAACTTCAGTTCTAGACACCTGAAGGTGAGACGCAGCAGATAGTGCGAATGACAATCTTTTTTGTTCACGTGTGTATGGTAACCCATATGTGATTAGCAGAAAAACCAAGCATATGCTAATGTACCTGATGTCCATAGCAGACTTATGTCGAATAAGTCCAGCGCACAACTTGGAAATTGTGTGACGGTGAACAGCCTAATTTGCGTCTAGTGTAATGGTAGCACAGGAAGTCCGAGACATCGCAAGATGGAGTAGGCATCAAAATGCCCAGACGTGGTTCGATTCCACGACGCAATCTAATATGCCCGAAGCCTCTGCAGCAATGTCGATCCACTCTGTGTGGATCGCTGTACGCTTCGGCTATCTGACGTTCCGACTCATAATCGGATAGTGTGCGTCCGCACGATGAGAAGCGAGATCATGACTCGCAGGACCTTACTCTTGGGTAGAGAAGAGCGTTGGCAATACGAAAATCTCCCTGTGGTGTGAAGCGGGTGGAAGGTGTAGAATTACACTACAATTACCGCCAGCAGGGGGAAGCAACTAATTTTTGGAAGTGTGGGTGAGTGGTTGTAAACCAACAGTCTTGAAAACTGTCTGTCCGCAAGGGCACGTAGGTTCGAATCCTACCACTTCCGCCAAATTTGCGCGATTAACTCAGCGGTAGAGTAGCGCCTTTACACGGCGAATGTCGGGAGTTCAATCCTCTCATCGCGCACCATCTTGCCCCTTTAGTTCAATAGTAGAACACTAAACTGATAATTTAGAAACGGTGGAGCGTAACCACCAAGGGGCACCAATTACGGTGGCTGTCGTCAAGTGGTTAAGACCATGGGTTGTGATCCCATTATCGTGGGTTCGATCCCCACCAGTCACCCCATCTTGCGCTCGTAGTCTAGAGGATGAGGCATCTGCCTTCTAAGCAGATTAACGCAGGTTCGAGTCCTGCCGAGCGCGCCAAGCCTCTTTAGTTCAATAGCAGAACACATTCTTGGTAAGGATGAAACGATGGAGCGTAACCATCATGAGGCACCAATTTCGGCTCTTGGGACTGCATGGTGTGGTCGCTCGCCTGTCACGCGAGATATTCAGATGGGATCGTTACCCATAAGAGTCGCCATATTTGGAAGGTTGGCAGAGCGGTGATTGCAAGAGTTTGCTAAACTCTCGTCCAGCAATGGGCGCATAGGTTCGAATCCTATACCTTCCGCCATTTTTGGCAGTGTAGCATAGCGGCTAATGCGGCACCTTCATACGGTGAAGATCGTGTGTTCGAATCACACCACTGCTACCAATTTGCTGCTTTAACTGAGATAGATTAGTGCGAGTCTGAAGAACTCGATAGGTTGGTGCGATACCAACAGGCAGCACCAATCGCGACGACCCACTATCGTTAACAGTGGCGCTGCACCCAGAAGCGAGAGAAGAACCATGGTGGATCGACTGGGATTTGTTTTGCCCCTATAGTGAAATGGAGATCACGCGATGCTACGAACGTCGTATTCCAGGTTCGAGTCCTGGTAGGGGTGCCAACTAAATATATGCATGAACATGAATTTACAAAAAACACTACAAACATTTGCTGCGATTGCTGGAGCAATTTCCATCATCATCGTCGCATATGAATGGGTTGCCAGTAAACAATATGTTCAGCAAGCGACTGATCCAATTTCAAAAGATGTCAAACAAATTCTAGCGATTGGCATTGCGGATCAGATCAGCACACTTCACCGTTATAATTGCAACAATCCAGATGATGATCAGTTTGTGAGTCTAATGCGTGAAAAGAAATTGAAATTTGCAGAACTTACAGGGCGCGAATATATGGAAGTGCCTTGTGATAAGTTATCGAATTAATTGTTGCGGTGGCTGAGAAGTGAGGCGACAGTCTGCAAAACTGTTCTATGCAGGTGCGAGTCCTGTCCGCAACTCCATTTAGAGATCGTTATGAAAAAATACATTCATGTGAATCAACATGTGATTCGATCAAACAAAAAGAACAACGAAAACAATCCTGTCTTGACTATCAAGGAAGGCAGGAAGAATACCTATTGTCATCGAGTCAAGATTCATGGACCCAGTGAGGTAGTTTATTCTGGCAATGAAAAATTATTGCTGCCTTGTGGCGCGAGAGTTGCCGTAGTCACTGAAAGTGAGATAGAAATTATAGAATGACGCTCCTGTAGTGTAATGTAGCACGACGGGACTTATAATCCCGAACTCCAGATTAGAGGTTAGTCTTGGTTCAAGTCCAAGCAGGAGCACCAAGTTTTGCGCCTATAGCATAATTGGTTAATGCAGCAAACTCATAATTTGTTGATTCTAGGTTCAAGTCCTAGTGGGCGCACCAGTTGACTTTTGAGACTAGATATAGTAAGATATAACAATCGGACAGTAGCACAGCCTGGTAGTGCATCTGCTTTGGGAGCAGAGGGTCGGAGGTTCGAATCCTCTCTGTCCGACCATTTTTGCGATTGTGGTGGAATCGGTATACACAACAGACTTAAAATCTGTCGGCAATGCCATGTCGGTTCGAGTCCGACCAGTCGCACCAGAATGCGGGATTAGTTTAATGGTAAAACTAAAGTTTTCCAAACTTTCGTCATCAGTTCGATTCTGATATCCCGCTCCACTTTAGAGTAAAGTTATGTATGTATTTGACGGAGTCCTAGATCCAGATTTATTGCAAAAATTCAAAATAAAAATTGAAGACCATTTTATGCAAATGGTTTCTAAAAATTACAATAAATCAGATTTTTATCCTACAAGAAACATAATGATGAATTCTGATGATTTGGTTGTAAAATTAACTAAAGATTTTTTAGAATCAAAATTAAAAATTAAATTAAACTGTTATCAATTTGAACTTCAGACTTGGCCAGTAGAAATTTTTTCATCACTGCATAAACATGATACTGGAATAAGATCGCGTGGAGATTATAATAGCATACTCTATCTAAATGATAATTTTGATGGTGGCGAATTTTATACTGAAAATGGAATTACTATAAAACCGAAAACTAATAGATTAATTTTATTTGATGGTAAAAATATAAACCATGGCGTTAAAACAGTAAGAAAAAATCACAGATACACAATGATTTTTTGGTGGGAAAACACACAATTCTATTAAAGGAATATCCATATGCATCCAAGTGCACTTTTAACAGGTGAAGATTTCTTTCTGACATATGCTGCAGAACTAAATGAACCAACTGTAGTTGAAATTGGTTCTCAAAATATCAACGGTTCACTTAGAGATGTTGCTACAAATAATGTCAAGAAGTATGTTGGTCTTGATTTTGCTGAAGGCGTCGGAGTCGATATAGTCTTGACTGATGCATACAAATATCCTCTAGAAGATAATTCATTTGATATTCTTGTAACTTCCTCTTGCCTAGAACATTCTGAAATGTTTTGGCTGTCTTTTCTAGAAGGAATGAGAATTTTAAAGGACGACGGCATCATGTACATCAATGCTCCATCAGCATGGATGATGTATCATAGGTTTCCAGTTGACTGTTGGCGATTTTGGCCAGATGCTGGAAAGGCACTAGAAACTTGGGCTAGATATAATAAAATGAATTCAATGGTTCTAGAGTCTTATGTTTGCCCCCCAGGACCTGGAGAATATGTAGCAGATTTTGTTTGTGTTATGCTGAAAAACGCAGATTATGTGAACAAATATCCAAATAGAATGATAGACTCTTTGGTTGAATCTCATCAATTTTTTAATGGATTCAGATTCCCTAAGAATGAAAAATTCCCGCATGGATGGGATAAACCTACTGCAGAGCGTAAGCAGGATATTCTTTTGACTAATAATAATGGAATAGGATTCAATATCAGATAAAATTTTCGCGGAAGTAGCACAGGGGTAGTGCTTTTGCTTGCCAAGCAAAAGGTCGTGGGTTCAAATCCCATCTTCCGCTCCAACCCATGAAACCAGCCTTCGGGCTGGTTTTTTTTCACCTGCAATCCCAGCCATTAATTCTTATAAATACCTTGATACAGGACCTACTCAGGGATATCCTAAATGCTTCAAAACAAATATAATATTTCAATCTGGCAAGGTTCCACGTTTAATTTGTCCATTACTGTGCAAGATAATGATGGCTCAAATTTAGACTTGAACACCTTTTCTGCTAGAATGCAAATTCGACCAAGTTACGATTCAGGTTCAATAGCAGAATCGCTAACAAGCGCAAATGGTGAAATAACAATAACTGGTAATCTAGGTAAACTTGATCTAGAACTTCCTGCAGAAAGAACTTCAAATATCTATGTTGATCTTTCATCTACAACAAAACCACCTAAAAATACATACGTCTATGATCTAGAGTTAGTAGACAATTCAACAAATACAGTCACTAAACTTATGTTTGGCGATGCAGTCGTTTATGGTGAAGTCACGCGATGACAATTCAAGTATCTTCTATAGTTGAAACTGGCAATACCATAACAGTTGTTGCTTCAACAACTGGTACCACAGTTACTGTCCAAGATTCAGGATATCGTGGACCTAAAGGCGCACAAGGTACACAGGGTGTTCAAGGTACACAGGGTGAAACTGGTTCGCAAGGTACAGGTGGATCAGGTTTTACATGGAGAGGTCCATGGAACTCTTCAACAGTATATTTAATTAATGATGCTGTAGAATATCAAAATTCGTCATATGTTGCTATTACAAATCACAGTAACGACGCGCCTCCTGGAACTAATTGGAATCTGATTGCCAAGGTTGGATCGCAAGGCACTCAGGGCGTATTTGGTGCACAAGGAACTCAAGGTCTAGATGGTCTCTTTGCTGGTCAAGGTGCTACTGGTACTCAAGGTGTACAAGGTAGAACTGGGGCGCAAGGTACTATTGGCGCCCAAGGAACAACTGGAACTCAAGGCTCAGTTGGAACTCAAGGCACATTCGGAACACAAGGAACAACTGGTTCGCAAGGCATTCAAGGAGTCCAAGGCACTACTGGAACACAAGGAACATTTGGTGTTCAAGGAACGCAAGGAACGCAAGGAACGCAAGGGTTTGATGGCATTCAAGGCGCACAAGGGTTTCAAGGAGAGCGTGGTGACTTCGGCGGCGCATCTTTCTATTATAAATTTTTAACCAAAACTGATTCCAATGATCCTGGTCCAGGAAAGTTAAATCTAAATGCTATAAATTTTTCATCTGCCACAAATCTATCAATTGATGATATAGATAGAAACAGCACTGATATTTCTAACTTCCTACAAACTGTTGACGATTCAACGAGTTCGATAAAAGGAACAATCAAACTTACAGAAGAAGCGAATACATTAAATTTCGTAATACTTCACATCGTTGGAACTCACACAGAGGATCAACATCACTTTGACATTCCCGTTGCATATGTCAATGGTACAACAACACCATATGCAAACAACTCTGATATTATTATATCTTTCGCCGTTACAGGCAACAAAGGTGATACTGGCGTTCAAGGAACTATAGGATCTCAAGGTCTTTCAGGAACGCAAGGATTTTTTGGAACTCAAGGATCTGTTGGCTCGCAGGGAACGCAAGGAGTCCAAGGAGAAATAGGTTCTCAAGGATTTACTGGTACTCAGGGCACTCAAGGATTGTTAGGTATTCAAGGAGTCCAAGGAGAAATAGGCTCTCAGGGTTTCACAGGAAGCCAAGGGTTTACTGGGTCTCAAGGTTTACTTGGCTCGCAGGGAACTCAGGGAACAACTGGATCTCAAGGAACAACAGGCTCTCAGGGTTTCACAGGAAGCCAAGGGTTTACTGGATCTCAAGGTCAGACTGGTTCGCAAGGAACTCAGGGTCTACTTGGTTCGCAGGGTTTAACTGGCTCACAGGGTTTAACTGGTTCAGGTTCTCAAGGTATTCAAGGTCCTTCTGGTACTGGTGGCGGATCAGCCATCACAGTGAAAGACGAAGGAACAACGATCACGACTTCTTTGGCAAGTTTAGATTTTGTTGGGGTTGGAGTTCAAGCGACAAATGTTGGAAATGATGTTACTGTAACGATAACTGGTGGATCAGGCTCTCAAGGCACAACAGGATCTCAAGGTGTTCAAGGTACAACAGGATCTCAAGGCTTTACTGGAAGCCAAGGGTTTACTGGGTCTCAAGGATTCACTGGATCGCAAGGTCTAAATGGTTCTCAAGGTTTAACTGGATCACAAGGTTTAACTGGATCAGGCTCTCAAGGATTACAGGGTATTCAGGGACCATCTGGTGGTGGAGGTGGTGGAGGCGGTCTATCCACTTTCCCAGTGAGTGCAAACTCAGGATCAACTATAACTGCGAATGGTCTAAACTTCATAAATACTTCATCTATTCTAGTTTCAGTAGGATCAGGTGAAACTGGAAATGCTAATGTATCATTTGTAGTATACAATAGCAACGTCAGTAGTAATGTTGAAAACTCATTTGAAACAGTTAGTAAGAATCTAAGAGCATATGATGCAACACTAACTTATACTTCTGGATCATTAACCAGCATCGCATATACAGTTCCAGCCGTTGGAACAATAACAAAAACATTAAATTATACTAATGGTGTTCTGACGTCGATAGTTCTATCTGGAAGCACACCAGGTGGAATTGAATTGACTAAGACTTTGACTTATACTAATGGAATATTAACAGGGTTCAGTTACTCATAATTAAAACTGTGATAACATATAAATAATCTAAAGAATTATTGATAGGAGTCTTCTAACATGTCAATGACAAATGCTGCAGAACAGGCTTTCCTTGATCTGCTATTCTTAAACATCGATTGGGCAAACATTGGTGATGCCAGCGGGTTGCAAAACTCAGCCGCTGCTGGTTCATTCTATATTTCTCTACACACTGCTGATCCTGGCGAGTCTGGCGATCAAACAACCAATGAAACAGCATATACATCATATGCTCGTGTGGCAGTAGCAAGAACCGCTGGTGGTTGGACAAGAACAGCATCAACAATCAGCAATGCTGCCAAAATTACTTTCCCACAGTGCACTGGTGGTACATCTACCATTACTCACTTCGGAATTGGTACTGATTCGACATCAACAGGAAATCTTTTGATGAAAGGTACATTGACTGCAAGTTTGGCAGTATCGAATGGTATTCAGCCAGAGTTCGTTATCGGTGCTCTAACAGCGGCTGTTGACTAATATGATTGTTTATATTTGCATGCACTGCCGCAAAGAACTTTACAAAGAAGGTGAAGAAGAAGTTCTTTGCGAAGATCACCCTTGGGCTCCAGCAGCCTATGTAAATGTTGAAAATGATTCGTCAGAAGAGGCTCCACAATAATGCCATTTAATAATGTTGCAGACTATGCTGACTATAGAAGCGAAGGCGCATGGCAGCAGTCGCACTATTTCAAAACTGGTAATCCAGCAACAGGTGTTGTTGGTCGCTGGCTAGACTTGAGTATGGGCGCAGGTCACCCTGTTATTAATTTCTATGCTGCTGCGCCTCTATCTGCAACACCACTAACTAATGTCAATGGCAACAAAGGTGTTTATACAGGACCGAATCCAGGCACTGGTAAAACAAAACACTTGCACACATTGACAATTGACACAACTGCTGTCTCTGTACCATCATCGTATATTCTTGCAGATTATCTGATGTACTATCCATTCATTGACACGGACTCTTCAGATCTCCAAATAATGGATAACACGGCAACTCTTCCAAGATACACAACAGGAGAGGGTGTTCAGTGTTTTGTTGTTAGCCAAGGTGGTATGTTGGGAGCAAACTTCAACAGTGTGTGTACAATGGAATATACAAACTCTGATGGAGTTACGGGAAGAACAACGACATTTGCACTAATAGGCACGCCAGTGACAGGAGTGTTGGTTTGCGCAGGTAGCAATGCAACTGCAGCGACAACAACTCAATGCAGCCCATTTGTTCCATTAGCGACTGGTGATAAAGGAATCAGATCAATTCAAAACGTAACTGTCACAACTCCAATTGGTGGCGTTTGTGCATTTGTGTTGTGCTACTCTTTGGCATCTATTCCGCAATTCACTAACGTCACTCAAGTAGAAAAAACATTCTTTAGCAGAACTGGCAGAGCACCAATGATATACGATGGAGCATTCCTTCACTTCTTGATGACTAATAGTGGAACGGGCGGGGCTGCTCCTGGCGTGCTTAGATCATCACTGACATTTGTTTGGGGTTAATATGGCATTCACAGGCGTAGATGATTTAGTTTCTGAAATTTCTAATGAAAAAATCTTTAGAGCGGATTGGCAGTACCACAATCAATTTGCACCCACTACAGTTAGTATCTCTGTCGGTTTAGATCTGGGATCGTCTCCTGGTCAGTACGGCGCACCAAATGCATTCCCAGGAACTGCGCTAAACTGGGTTACGTGTAATGAGTCTGCTGGCAATGGTACGCAAATATTTGGCATTCCACATGGCGGCAACGTTTCCCCCGATAAAAAACATTTAATTAGTGCAATTACTGTCCACCCTGCAGGACCTCCAGTCGTTGGTGGTAATCTCGTTCTAGTGGATTTACAGGGTTATTGGCCAGGCATTTCTCACACAACTACAACAACACAAACACTTGTTGGCACACCATCATTGCGTTATGCAAATGGTGATGGATGTAGATTGTACATGGTTACGACAACTGGACTTGGTGCAACTGCGCATAATATTCGTATAAATTATTACGATCAAGGCAATAACCTAGCAAATACAGGTCTTGTTGCTGCAAGAGTTTCTTCTGTTGTTGGTCAAATTAATAGTTGTTTACCAGGCGCTGCTCCATCTCTATATTTTCCACTAGTAGATGGTGATACTGGAGTTCAAAATGCTGCCAACGTGACTATGTCTGCAGCATCTACTGCTGGAGTTTCAGCCTTGTGTTTAGCAAGACCACTTATTCACATTCCATTAGTTACAGCGGCGCATGTTGCGAACGAAAAAGAATTCGTATACCAAACACCAAGCATGCCAGAAATTAAAGATGGAGCATGTTTGACATGGCTTTACTTTAGTGGTACTGGTGGTACTAGTTCGACGGTCGCGGCAGGTACAAACTTTTATGGTGAAATACAGGTTGCCTGGGGCTAGTGATAAATAATTCAAATAAACAGTTTTTGGAGAACATAACATGAGTTTTTCCTCAATGGATGATCTAATTTCCGAGATGGCTAACGGAAAGACAAACAGATACGAATGGAACAAAGTTACTGGTGCTGCTGCATATACTGCAGGTCGTTGGTATGACTTTAGTTCTGTTGGTGGTTCACCAATCGCTAACGCATGGGCTGGCACAGCATTGAACTGGAAAACGTGCGATGAAAGCACTGGTAACGGTACTCAGATTTTTGGCATCCCGCATTTTGGCAACGTAAGCACAGATACAAAACACATTATCAACGTTATGGCAACCACTGCAGTTGCAACTGGTGTTCCTGGACAGTTGATGCTTGTCGATCTTCAAGGGTACTGGCCAGGTATTTCAACGAACTCTGCTTCGGCTCAAACTCTAGTGGGAACTCCATCATTACGTTATGCTAACGGTGCTGGTTGTAGATTGTTTTTTGTAGCGACGGTTGCTTCTGGCGCCACTGCTCATAATATGTCGATATCATATACCAATCAAGCAGGAACAGGTTCAAGAGCATTTCCCTCAACAGTTGGTATGACCGCTTCAGCGATCGCTGGACACATTTCTCATTCAGGAACTGCAGCATTGAATTATGGTCCTTTCTTGCCTCTTGCTAATGGTGACACTGGCGTTCAAAACGTAGCGACCGTTACATTCTCAGCAGCATCGGGTGCTGGTACTGGCGCATTATGTTTGGCTCGTCCTCTGTTGACCATTCCATTGGTCACTGCTGCTGTTGCAAACGAAAGAGACCTACTGAATCAGTTGCCATCACTACCAAGAGTTCTCGATGGCGCATGTTTAGTTTGGTTGTACTATGCTGGTGCAGCAACTGCTGCAGCCACAAACTTCTATGGTTCTCTTGAATACGTGTGGGGCTAATCAATGCCAATTAATTCACTAGACCATTTGATGAGAAAAACCACTGACGGCTCTTTGTTCAGTGCTGACTGGATGTTAACAACTAACATTGCTTTTGCTGCTGGTCGTTGGCAAGATATGTCTAGAAATGGGATTTACCCATCACCAAATCTTTATCCTGGAACATCACTGACATGGGTAGATTGTAATTCTTCCACTGCATTCGCAATTCCAACAGGTCCTGATACCATCGCTGGATCTGGGATGACTAAACACTGCATTTTTGCAAGTGCTTTAACTGCTGCCCCAGCAGGTGTTCCAGGTATGTTTGTATTGGTTGATCTACAAGGTTATTGGCCAGGTATCAATACTGCCACTACGTTGCTACAAACATTATCTGGCACACCATCATTACGTTATACTAATGGCGAAGGGTTGAAATTATACCCCGTTGTGACAGCCACAACAAGCACTGGTACACCAAACATATCACTATCTTATACAAACCAAGCGGGAACTTCGGGGCGCGCATTGGGTCAAACTGTCACTTGCGTTGCATCTTCTCCAATCGGATCACTTTATGCTAATTTGTGGGCTCCATTTTTACCACTTGCTGGCGGTGATACTGGAGTTCAAAACGTAGCAACGGTCCAGATGTCTGCAGCAACTACAGGAGCGATTGCTTTGTGTTTGGCGAAACCAATTTTAACTGTACCAGTTGCAACTGTCAGTAATATGGTTGAAAGAGATTTCGTAAATCAATTTACCAGTTTACCTAGAATTATGAACAACGCATGTTTAACTTGGTTGTTTTATCCTGGTGCTGCTACTGTTATTAATAGTAATTTCTATGGCTCACTCGAATTTGTTTGGGGATAAGTAATGGCATTTCAAGCACTTGATCATATGATTCAAAAAGTTTCTGGCGGTAACTTTTATCGCTGGGATTGGTCTGCTGTTATCCCTGCTACACTTACCGCATCTAGATGGTACGATCTAAGTTCTACAATGCGTAGCCAACCAGCCAATGCTTGGGCGGGTACTTCCTTGGCATGGCGCACGTGCGATGAGTCTACTGGAAATGGAACTCAGATTTTTGGAATGCCTCATGGTGGCAACGTAAGCACTGCAACAAAGCATGTGATAACTGCTACAGGGGGGAGTGGCACCTCGACGGCATTGGGTGTGCTGCAACTAATAGACATGCAAGGTTATTGGCCAGGCATTTCAACTGCTTCTGCATCAGCACAAACATTAACAGGCACACCATCATTACGTTACACAAATGGCGCTGGTTGCAGATTGTATTGGGTGCAAACTGTTGCTGCTGGTGCCACTCCACACAACATTGCTTTGTCGTATACAAATACTGCAGGAACTCCAGGACAAGCACTCGGTAGAACAGTGTCGATGACTGCATCTGCAATCGTCAATCACATCTCACATTCAGGAACTGCAGCAGGTAATATTGGTCCATTTCTTCCGCTGGCTGCTGGCGACACTGGTGTTCAAAATGTTGCATCAGTTACATTCTCAGCCTCTTCTGGTGCTGGTTCTGGTGCGCTAGTGTTAGCAAAACCGTTATTGACAATACCTCTCACAACAGGATTTTTGTTGACTGAGAGAGACTGTATCAGCATGCTACCAAGTTTACCAGAAATCAAAGATGGTGCATGTTTGACGTGGATGTTTTATACACATGCAGCAACTGCTGCTAGTTCTAATATGCACGGCAATTTAGATCTCGGATGGGCATAAAATGTTAAGATATAATTTCAACAATGCCACTGGTCTTTGTGCAAGACAGTTTGGAACTACTTACGGACTGCAAAGATATTTTTACAGCAGAACCGAACTCCGTAACATGTATGCGGGAGACGGATTAGAAAACAATAAGGCAGGTATCCCAAACGGTCATACTGAACCCAGTTCTTGGGTTATCCCTCAATCGACTGGTTCTATTTCTGCTTACGAAGAAACCAGAACAGTAATGAGTTTGTCATTGGCTGTTGGCTCTCCTCTAGCAGGAAATGGAAATACCACATTTGCAGTTACAACTTCTGGTACACTCGCAGGTATTGGTAATATAATTGGCGCCGTTACACCGTTCACTGAATTGAGTCCAAAGAATCTTGCTGATGCTGTTTGGACTGCTGAGTCAAACCAATACACAACAGCAGGAACGATGGGCAAGAACGCAAATGATGTCAAGACTAATAGCGGTTTGATTCCTGCACTAGTTTAAGGTATAATTTTCGTTATGAAGAAATTTACATTTGATGATCTACAGCCACACGTGGATATGCTCTGCGATGCATTAGAAAATCGCGGAGCATCTTCCTCTGGCATTCCCAACGAAGCAGTCTATCCGCAAGCGAAAGCGTATCGCAATCTTTTGTCTAAGGTAAGATCAAAGTCCATTACAGGATATGATCTTGAGATGATGCTTCATACTCTTGCGAACGAAACCCTTGATCTTGCTAAAAACAATCAATCGCATAGAATTGGTAAGATTGTATCAGCCCTTGACTTTTATGTCCGAAAAGAGTACAATAGTATCTGTTCGACAAATTATAGCAATAGGTGAATAAAATGGAATTTATCGCAGCAAATTTAATCGGTGCATTCGCAATTACAATTGCGGTTCTTAGTTGCATCGTTCCGCAACTTTGGGATCGTATTCGGGGAAATGATTCTAATGATTGATATGCATTTTACAAATGTTCTGAATCTTGTTGATTCGATTGATAATGTTCATCTTTCTGATGCATATGTGTCTATCGAAAAAGAAAGAGTAGACGAGTTAGTTCAATTTCTTAAAGAGCATGATATTCAATCAGCAGTTGTGAATTGGAATCATCCAGAAAGTTTGTATGTTGGTGAGGATAAAACTAAAAAAGATCTAGTGGTTCTTGCAATACATTGGTGATTCTCTAATAAATATTTTATTATGCGTAGAGTGATGAGGAAGATATGTCTCTCGTACTGATTGTTGATAAGGGTGGTACACCTAAAGATTGGGCAAATCATGAAATCGCAGCATGTTACTATGCTCGCGAGAAAGTGCTATGGGAACTTGGAACAAAGATCAAGACCATGCTCGGCGGACACAATCAATACGGCGAGCAATCAAGAATTGAAATTTCATCAATCATCGGCGTATCAGGTCCGATCCTTGGTGACAAATTCTACAACACTCAAACAGTATTTGCGGATCGCATGACGCTGTACGCTCGCGATCAACATATTTGCGCTTACTGTGGCGATGAGTTTTCAACCAGTTCTTTGACGATCGATCACGTGCACCCAAAGTCGCGTGGTGGCACAAACCACTGGACAAATTGCGTAACTGCGTGTCGTCCTTGCAATCATCGTAAGGGTTGGAAAACTCCAGAAGAAGCAAAGATGCATTTGCTATACGTTCCTTATGCGCCAACAGTGCACGAAAGAATTCTATTGAAGAATCGTAAGGTATTAGCGGATCAAATGGAGTTCTTGAAGGCAAGCATTCCAAAACATTCTAGAGTGTGGAGAAAATTATCATGAGCGAATATCTAGTTGATAAGGTTCGCAATATCGGATTTGATATGCGAGACAATTATATGGATGGTTACACTCAGTTTCACGCAAAGAAAAAGTTGTACAAACTTTTGTGGGAAATTGAAAAGCAACTCAAGGATGCGCCAACTTTCGTCGGCGAAGAAGAGTGGCTAAAGGAATATGGTAAGTAATAATGGCAGGGAAAGGAAGCAAGCCTAGACCACTGAGTGTTCCGCGAAAACAGTTTGATGATAACTGGGAACGCATTTTTGGAAAAAAGAAACAACCTAAAAAGTGAGAGTATATGAAATATTTTGAGTTTAGTGGAAAGGTACAGCGATCAGAGTTCTGGGCTACTAGCATTATTCTTTTCGTTCTGTTTTTTATCTGCATTGTGTCAGCAACAGCCATAACAGCATTTAATATGTTTATTGGAATCATTGCTGTCCTTGCTACGATCGTTGCTTCTGCTTGGGCGCAGATGGCAGTGATTGCGAAGCGTTGCCGTGATGCAGGAATCAATCCTTGGTGGACTGCAGCGTGTTACATTCCCTATCTTGGATTTATCATTTGGATCGTTATCGGATGTCTTTCAACAGACAAGGAAGTGCAAGCATGAAGAAGTTAGCAGTATTGTTTATTGGTTTGTTCTCAGTTTCAGTCAACGCACAGGATCGCGTTGCCAAGTTTGATACTGATGGCGACGCAAAGGTTTCTTTCGAAGAACTCATCGCTCAGTGTCCAAACACAATGAAGGCATTGTTCAGTTTGGCTGATAAGGACAACGATGGCTTTTTGACGAATGTCGAAATGCGAACAGCGAAAGAGTATTTGTTCAAGAAGTGTAAGAATTAATATATAAGATATTGCGGGTTAGTTCAGTAGCAGAACGGTGGACTCATAATCCACAGGTCGGGCGTGCAATTCGCCCACCCGCTACCATCTTGAAGGAAACATTATGAAAGCAATTGTTTGGTCTAAAGTCAACTGTCCTTATTGCGTGAGTGCTGGTGTACTTCTGCGCGGAAAGGGTTACGAAGTTGAAGAGCGCAAAATCGGCAACGGTTGGACGAAAGAGCAACTTCTTGAGTCAGTGCCAATGGCAAGAACTGTTCCACAGATTTTTGTCGATGGTGAGTACATTGGCAACTATGATGATCTTGTTCGACATTTCAATTCTAACAACGATTGAGAAATTTATGAAGCAACTAGATTTATTCGCTGAGGCTGGAATCTGTCGCGCTGCTCCTGATGGTGTACACATCGTTGTTGATTCTCCGAAAATCTACGAAAGTCCAGATAAAGGCAAAACGGTCTACCAGCGCGAGTTTGGTGAGTCAGAAAGAACGCTGGTTAAGACCGCCGTTCAGCAGCAATGGAACATCACCTTCGGATCTCCGAACGGAGCGTGAGTTTCAGCCGTTTTTGGCTCTATCCCTACCCTATCCCTACCCCAAAACCGACCCGCTGCAATGGGCTTGCAGGAGGTTTTGCAGACCTTGTGCAAGTCATTGATTCTATTAGGGATTCCCCATCTGGGTAAATTCTTGTAAGTTATTGATTTTACAAGGGTTTTCGTAAGTTATTGATTCTATTAGGTTTTTTACTATTGCCATTTTGACCCATTTTAGGCATAATATGTCTATAGGGTTGGGAAACGGGTTCCCCCCAGATAGTAGGAAGGAATAGAATTATGGGTTTCACTTTAAAGCAGCGTCGCGAAATGATTCAGGTCGAGCGTGACGTTATCAAGGGTCTCCGCGAGGATCTTTTTCGGATTCGTCGTGCGCTGAACCAGTCGCGTCTGAATATCAAAATGCACCAGGAAGTCCTCGCGGAAGAGCGCAAGTTGAAGCGCATCGTGATGGAAGATAATCGCGCCCTGCGCGCTCAGAAGCGAGCCGAAAAGCGAGCCGCTCAGATCGCGAAGATGGAAGCGAAGATCGCCGCTCTGAAGGCGGCTGCGTAAGGGACTGCGTAAGTTATTGATTCTTAACGGTTTTTTACTATTGCCTTTTTTCTCCTAATATAGGATAATAGATAATATGAAGTCGATGACACAAACCCAAGTCGCGCTGGTTAATGCGCGTCAGGAACTCAAGAATACTCTTGAGCGTGCGAAGGAACTCCGCGCCATGGTCAAGGTGCTGAGTGTTGACGCTGCGGCTGAGCGTGCGTATCAGAAGTCTACGCGCCAGATGCTACGGGCGCAGAAGCGTCTTGAGCGTATCGCGAAGATCGAGGCTCGGCTTGAGGCGATGCGTCTGAAGGCTTCGGCTCCGAAGCAGATTCGTAAGAATTATCGGAAGCCGAGCGATGTGACGGTTTACTCGCCTGAGCAGATTGCTGCTCTTAACGCTGCGAACGGTGTTGCCTAATGAAGATCGGTGCGATGATTAAGATTCTCGAGAAGATTCGCGAGAAACATGGAAATATCGATTTGCTGGTTTGCGACGACGACGGTCGAATCACTTCTCCGAGGTCGACGCAAGTTGTTGTTTCAGAGGGCGAGTACCCTGATCACTGGGATATGCCCGAAGGTTTCAAGTTTGTACAGGTAAACGCATAATGACTACTGCTAATCCCCTTGCGCTGGCGAGCGTCAGCGATATCAAGACTCTGGTTTCTACTGGCGTGGCGACTCATGCTGATGCGCTCGTCCGTGTGGATGCGGTTCTGGCTCGCAAGAGTCTGACCGATGGCAAGAAGGCTCGATGGACTCGGCTGCGTGAGTGGCTGGTTCGAGAGCAGGCTCAGGCTCAGGTTGTCTAATTCTTGCTGGTTGACTTTTGCTTTTGGTTATAGTAGAATTTTTATTGTTAATTTTCTGGAAGTAATCATATGTTGAAGTTGCACCATTTCAGTACATTCGGAAATCTACAATCACACAATCAAGAAATGATTGAAGAAATTGTATATGAAGGAGTGTATGAGAAGTTCTTCAATGTACAAGAAGGCGACGTAGTTGTTGACATCGGTGCTAATGTCGGTTTCTTTCCTTTCACTCTACAAGGTAGAGGGATCAAAAAAATTTATTGTATAGAACCTTCGTTGGCTATTTGTCATGCATTAGATTATAATCTACAAAGGATGGATTTCGATTATTCGCTTTTAGCATGTGGTGTTGCTGACAAGAATGGAATGATCCCAACTAATAACAGCGAAAGCGAACATCGAGTTTATGGTTATGGTCTAGACTGCATTTTTGGAATGACTTGGCAAACTATTCTGAGAGGTTGGCAAATTCCTTACATAAATTTTATGAAAATTGACTGTGAAGGTGGGGAATATGATGTTTTCACTGATGACAATTATGAGTTCTTGACTAAGAAAGTAAAATACATTGTTGGTGAATGGCATATTCATAAAGCCGATGATCCCCTAGCCAAGTGGAGGAAATTCTATAGGAAATATTTGTTAAATCATCCTAACCATAGAGTATTTGAACCTATGGGCGGCTATGCAAATTGGAAAGATGTCACTCTAGAATTGCTAGAGAATAATGACTCTGATAAAAGGTACACTGATTGGTATTATTCGCATAACAACTTCTATCCAAATTATTATGTGTATATGAATAATGAGCATACTTTTGAACCCTAATTCTTGGTAGTTGACTTTTGCTTTTGGTTGTAGTACAATTGTTTTTGTCCGTTGTTAATTTAATTGAGGTAATTTGTTATGAAGAAAGTTGAAGTGTTGTTTACGTTGATGCAGAATGGTAAGCCTGTGCAGGTCGAGAGTATGCTAAAGACTCTCCAGGTCAAGCAGGGTTCTATCATGTGTTTGATCTCGGCTCTCCGAAATGATTTCGGTGCAGAGATTGAGACTGTGCGCGATGGTCGTAAGGTTCTTTCCTATCAGTTGATGAACGCTGATAAGGTTAAGATTCCGACCAAGGCTGCGAAGGTCGCAAAGCCGAAGGCAGCGAAGGTGAGTGTTTCTAAGACCAAGACCACTATTGCTCGCAAGAGCAAGCCTGTCGTTGCTGACGAAACTCCCACTCTTGTGGTTGAGGAGATTGACAGCGATGCAGAACTTGCTTCGTTGAAGGCTGAGTTGGGTCTTTCGGGTTCTTATTCGGAGTAAGATCCCTGCTGTAGAGGGGAGGTAACACTCCCCTCTTTTACTTGTCTCCATTGTGAGACGCAAATATGTGTCACCATTGTGTGACCGAGGAGAAAATATGAAAGTTGTATATACGCAGAAGTCTGCTTTTGAGATTATTCAGTTGGCTATCACAGGAAAGTTAAATCCTGATCCGATCGGTCAACGTCCGCCAACTTCGCAGGGTCATGCGAAGTACGAAGAAATCGTCAAGTCTTTGCTCTCTGGTGTTGGTATCGGCATGATCACATTGCGCGATATCTCTCAAGATGAAGAAATGCAAAAGATTTATCCTGGCGTGCACTATCTTGTCATTGACGGTGGTCACCGTATTCGTGCGCTAGTGAAGTTCTATCAGAACAAGTTTGCTGTAAACAAGAAGAAGTTGAAGGATCTAGATATTGATCTGAATGACTTTCAGATTGCTCTAGACATTACAACTTGCACTTCACAAGAAGCAATTGAGAAGTTTCGTAATCTGAATCAAACCACGCCAGTAAATCCGATGGAGATGCTGATGTGCGATGACCAGTCAGAGATCTGTCGTGCTGTTCGTTCGCTCACTCGCTACTATGCTGAGTACAAGAACGATTCGCATGAGTTGTTCGAGACTGCGTTTGATAAACATGGTGTTGAGAAGTCCAAGTTCTTTGACATGGCACCGAACCATCGTCGTAAGTGGGACGAATATGTTTTCCTTGCGTTGATCAAGTCTCATGGCAACGGCAACGTCGATGCTGGTATTCCAATTTTCTACGATGCTGTTGATCAAGAGTACAAGGGAAACAACATTGCCACGAAAACAGTTCTAAAGAACGTTGAGCGTTTCCTCGACGACGTTCTTGGCTTTGCTTATGAGCGTAAGCCATACAAGTTGAACACCGATGTGTTCGCTGCTCTTCAGTTAGTTTGGTTTGCTCTGTATGAGAAGAACAAGAACTTCAAGATCGATGACTATCAGAAGTTCTATGAGTCATTCTTGGCTGGTTATTCTATCTTGACAGGAACTGCCGATACGAGTTATAATAACAAAACAATCAAGTATGATGGAGAAGTTTATTTGATCAAGGAATTCGTTCGCAAAAATATTACTAACTTCTCGAACGGACCAGTACAAAAGAAGTGCGCAGAACTAATTCTTGAAGAAATGGGAGATGACATTGGTGTGATCTTCCGTGATGCCAAGAGAAGCCTGACGACTTCTGAGCGCGATCAGAAACTTGCGCTTCAGGGCTTCAAGTGTGCTATCGACGGTGAGCCGCTGCGTCTTGAGGACTCTGTATGGGGTCACGATACTGCTTGGGCTCACGGTGGTGAGTTGATGGATGGTGCTGTGATACGCAAGACTCACAACCGCGATATGGGTACGACAACTCTTGACGAGTATCGTATGATTCTGAATCTGAGGAAGAACAAATGAATGACGATGTAAAGGAATTGCCGATTTCTGATATCTACAAGTTCTCAACAGAGATGGTAGAAAAAGGATATTCGCCGTATGCTATTGCCGCTATGTTCACTCTGGTGGCTTTGCAAATCTATAAGACTTCAATGTCAACAGAAGAATACAATCTCATGGTTGATATGATTTCTAACAATCGAGATCGTGTTCAGACTCTTCCTGCTGACGCTGTTGGGTCATTGCACTGATGACACGTGAATGGCGAGATATTGATAAAGGCACACAATACTACTATCAAGTACACAATGGTTTGATCATAGGGCAAGTGTATAGCATGGCTTACACTTCTATCTGGGGCGCAAAGATTCCAGTGTCATCTACCGAAGAACTAATCCTTGGTCAGTATATCTCGCTGGAGTTTGCTAAAGCAGCAGTTGTTGAATACTGGGACGAAAAGGATAGAACATTCGACGTACACCATGAACATCTTTTATCTGCACCAAGATCCTAAAATTGCCGCTGAGTATCATGTCGACAAACACGTCGTCAAGATGATCATCGAGTATGCTCAGTTGATGTCAACTGCGCATCGGTTGTTAGATGGGAATATGTATTTCGATTTGACTGCGAATGGTCATAAAATTAAGCGATGGAAGTTAGATGACTATCGCGAACCCATTCTATACAAAGCCAGTCATATCAATCACCCATCGGCGATCTGGGTTCGGCAAGATCTTTCTCACTATCAGTGGCTTTGGAATCTTGCCTCTGAACTTTGTCAAGAGTATCGGCATCGGTACGGTGGTGCAACAGATAAGCAACACAAGACTTCTATTGTGATTCAGAATCTCAGTTTCGCTCCGAACAATATCCCGCGAAATGGAATATTCCAGGAGCCACCCCAAGCCATGCCCGATACCGTAAAGGTTCCTGGGGATAGTATTCAAGCCTATCGCAACTACTATAAAGTCCATAAGGCAGCGTTTGCTAACTGGAAGAATCGGAGTGCACCTGACTGGTATAAATAAAGGAATGAAGAAGTTCCTAGACTTTATAACAGAATCAGCCTCTCAGCATCTGCACTTTTTCGATGTAGATGATACTCTGTTTCACACAACAGCCAGAGTCAGGGTGATGAAAGGGAAGAAGGAAGTCGCCTCTCTTTCCAACTCAGAATACAATACACATACTCTGCCTCCTGGTCACCACTATGACTTCTCAGAGTTCAGAGACGCTGAGAAGTTTGCAAGTGAATCAAAACCAATTCAGAGAATCATGACGAAGATGAAAAGCCTCCACGGTAAAGGTGGCAACGTCATGATCAATACTGCAAGAGCAGACTTCGATAACAAAGAGCGTTTTCTAAATGCCTTCAGAAATCATGGCGTGGATATTGATAACATTCACGTCCATAGAGCAGGAAACATAGAAGGACCAGAGAGCGTTGCTGAAAAGAAAGCGTCAATCATACGCAACCAACTAAATAAAGGTGCATACAGAAACGTATCTTTGTATGACGATAGCGAACAGAATTTGAATCATTTTCTACAGTTGAAGAAAGAATTCCCGCATATTAATTTTAATGCACATCATGTGAAGCCAGACGGAAAGGCAAAACGATATAGAGGATAAACTTGTGCCAACATATGAATTTGTGAATACGAAAACTAAGAAGATCGAAGAACATGTTATGTCTATCAATGCCTATGATCAATTCAAGGCAGACAATCCTCACCTAGAAAGATATTACAGCGACGCGCCAGCACTCAGTTATTCAGGAACTGGAGACTTCAGTGGTAAGAAAACCGATGGCGGCTGGAAAGAAATGATGCATAAGATCGCTGAGCAAAATCCAAGAAGCCCACTTGCAGATAAAGTCTTGAGAAAAGATACAAAGCGTGTCAAGACTGATCAAGTTTTAGAAAAACACATCAAGAAGAAAGCCGCCAAATAGGTGGAAGAGAGGCACTTTTGAGCAAGAAAAAAGGTTCTAACACTGTAATAGAATTTACAGAAACTACAGAAAAGAAACCTGCTCGAATCAAGGCAGCAGAACTAAAGAAGTTTGATCCTCTAACAGAGAATCAATCTAAATTTTTCGAAGCCTACAAACGTGGTGACTATTTCGTAATGCTTTGCGGTTCAGCGGGAACTGGTAAGTCATTCATTGCAACATACAAAGCACTAGAAGAAGTTCTAGATAAATCATCATCCTTTCACAGAGTTGTCATTGTACGCTCCGCAGTGCAGTCAAGAGATCTTGGCTTCACACCTGGATCGGTTGAAGAAAAGATGAGTCTCTATGAACAACCATACATGCAAATTTGTCACACGCTATTCGGTCGTCGTGACGCCTATGAAGCACTGAAAGAATGCGGTCGTATTGAATTCATTTCTACAAGTTTCATTCGCGGTATGAGTTTCGACGATGCCGTTATTATTGTAGACGAATGTCAAAACATGACGTTCGAAGAATTGTCTACAATTATGACAAGAGTTGGCTATCGTTCCAAGATTATTTTCTGTGGTGATTACAAGCAAACGGATCTATACAGAAATAACAAGGATAAGAGTGGACTCAAAAAGTTCCATGAAATTGCTAAAATGATGCAGTCGTTCACCAATATTGAGTTTACAACGGATGATATTGTGCGCTCAAGTATTGTAAAAGACTTCTTGATTGCGGTTGAGAGATACGAAAAATTGTCAGAAAATAATACTTGACTTTTGCTTGACAATACGTTATAATAACTATGTGCCTTTGTAATGAGTAATTCTATGTTTAATCATATACACCATGACTTCCCGAAACTGATTCAAGAAAACTTGGATGGTACTCGAGTTTATGTTACACCGACTGGAGAAAAGTATCCGTCAGTGACTACTGTTCTTGCTGAACATGGCAAGGAAGCAATTCTTGAATGGCGCAAGAGAGTTGGTGAAGAGAATGCCAATAAGATTTCTCGTCAGGCTACCACTCGCGGCACTGGTGTTCACAAAGCCATTGAGACTTATCTAAAGAACGAAGATATCTCTCAACTTGAAATGATGCCCAATGTCAAGTCTCTATTCTATCGTATGAAGAAAGAACTTGATGGTAGAGTTAACAATATTCACTGCTTGGAAGAGAAATTGTTTTCTCACAATCTAAAACTTGCTGGAACGGTTGACTGTGTGGCTGAACATGACGGCGTTCTTTCAGTCATTGACTTCAAGACTTCCATTCGTCTCAAGAAGAAAGAGAACATCGGTGGATACTTTATGCAGGGTGTTGCTTACGCAAAGATGTTTAGTGAAATGACAGATCTAGAGATCAATAAAATTGTCATTCTCATCGGCGTTGATATGGCAGACTTTTGCCAAACGCTGGTGATCAAGAAAGAAGACTTTGGGCATCACGAAGAATTGCTACAGAGTTACATTGATAAATATCACAAGAATAACTTGTCTTTGGTTTGATAGGAGAGTATAATATGGATCTGCCAATTAATGTTGATGAACTTCGTGAAGTGGTTGTCGCTCTAGAGGTCAAGGGTGATAATCTTGAACTTGCTGATCGTTTGAAACTTGTGTGTCGCTTGGCTGAAGAAGGAAAGCCATACAAGAGAATCCTTCGTGAAGAATATGGGATTGTAGCCTAATGAAAGGGACTCTAATTTTTATTGGTGTATGCATTATTGCATTCTTTCTAGGAATCTATAATGTATATGTGAACAACAAGGAACGTTATGGCTCTTATTCTGCAGCAGTTGAAGAAACATTTTCAACTAGCAAAAAGATAGCAACAGATGAAATCAATCCCATTGATGACTTTAAGGAAGCCAATCAAAAGTATAACAGCGAAGTTGGCGATATGCAGGAAACTCACTGCAACGACAATAAAGTTGTGAGTATTATCGTTGATCCATTGACTGAGGACTTTAAGGCTGAAGTTGCTCCTCTCGGTTTTATGGAATATGATAGAACAATGACACAATTAGGACGTGTTTTGAGTAAGCACTCGAACACTAAAGGCGCAGATAACATCACAAAATGTCGAATGGAAGTTTCTTTTGTATTTGTAGACAGCAGAGATTTCAGTAATTATGCATATCGTGTGACCATTGAATATGATGTTCATAACTATTGGGAAACTGTATACCCAGAGAAAACTACGCTGACTGGATTTAACATTAATTCTATAGATACCTTTTAAGGAGAACAAAATGTCACAAACAAATCAAGCACAATGTCGCTGCGGTCGCAGTCCAACAGGCACCTGTAATGGAATGCACTCAATGACGAATGAACAATATCAGAAGTATCTTCAAGAACAAATGAAGAGTTTGAATGAGCAAACAAAGCCACAGTTTTTGGTTGATTGATAAAGGAGTTTTATTATATGGATTATTTTGATATGGATGATGTAGCGTTACCGACAGTTCTCCCAGCAGTTGTGTTCAAGACACGAGTGCGCGATGAGTCTGTTGGCGGACCGAACCCATACCGATGGCAGGATGTATCATCGTATGACTATTTCGGTGGCAAGCGTGTTGTAATTTTTTCACTTCCTGGTGCATTCACACCGACTTGTTCGACAATGCAACTTCCTGGCTTTGAAGAAAAGTATGACGTGTTTCGTATGTTTGGAATTGATGAAATCTACTGCGTGTCAGTGAACGATGCATTTGTGATGAATGCTTGGGCGAAGGCTCAGAACATTCAGAACGTAAAGGTCATTCCTGACGGTAGTGAGAAATTCACACGTGCGATGCGCATGCTTGTTGATAAGGACAACCTTGGGTTTGGATTCCGTTCATGGCGTTATGCGGTTGTTGCCAACAACGGCACCATTGAGAAGTGGTTCGTTGAGCCAGGCAAGGAGCATAACTGTGCGACTGATCCGTATGGTGAGACTTCGCCTGAGAATATTTTGACTTATTTGAGGTCAGAACATTTGAAGACACTTTGAATAAATAAGAACTAATGGTTGTAAACTGACGACTAAAGGTGTTTCGGACGTGGGTTCGACTCCCACCTTCTCCACCAAAAGCATACTCGCCATCCCTCTACGATGGTCTCGCAAAGTCTTCCTAGGAGATGAGATAGTTGCAAGTAGTATGCTCCTGATGGGGAAGAAATGGCTTCGACGGGGCAAGTAATAAACCGACAGCAACCAGTGAGGCGACTGACTTAATCAGCGCAAAACTAGTAAACGCAAACGATGATGTTTACGACATGGCTCTTGCTGCTTAATAGCAGTATAAGAATACCAGAGTTGACCACTTGGTAACAGAAAGGTCAGGAGGGTGGGGTAACACCCACCCTTTTTTTGGAGAATAAATTTATGAAGATTAATTTTGCTATAGCGACAAATAAAAAATTTGAGAATTTAACCGTCCCAGTGATTTTGACTTCACTTATTAATAATGGCATTGAATCAGATTTAATCCATGTATTTTCTGCTGGCTATGAGCAGTATGAATACATTAGCACAAAATATTGTCATTATCACAAACTAGATCATAACTCTTTCGAGTACAGTCCACTTATTACAATTGTTGAAAGACAATTAGAATCAGAATATTGGTTTCTTATACATGATACTTGCCAAGTAGGTCCTAGATTTAAATCTATTGTATATTCAATACCAGAAAGTAAACCTGAAAAACTTGCTCTAACTGTAACTCCATCTATGTCTATAGGATCGTATAGATATGATTATTTGATGACTGATGAAGTTAAAAACAAACTTTTGGCTATAAAGAATACAGACTATTCTGAAAAATCTATGACTGACTGGAAATTCTGGGGAGTTGATGCAGAGGATTACATTCTGCATAAAACTGCCCCGCCAGCGCAGTACTATAGTCCAGAACTATTGCGACCGCATGGTCAAGACTTCGTAGTTGTAGACTATAATAATTGGTATGGAACTAACGTCACCAGAAGAACTGAATATTTCAGATCTATGGATCTTTATAAAAATAAATCTAACTGGGTCCTTAAAAAACCAGAAGAGTATATTCGCGATCTTTAAAAATGAAAATTGCAATTATAGGCGGAGGTTGGATTGGTTGTCACCTAGCATCTAAATTGATGTCCAATCACAGCGTAAAAATTTTTGAGCAAAAAGATAAACTGTTTACTCAGACTTCATATAACAATCAAAATAGATTACATCTAGGTTATCACTATCCTAGAAATTTTAAAACTAGACAGTTGTGTAAAGAAACATATGATAAGTTTCTGAGGGACTATGGGCAATTTACCAATCACATTGATAGAAATTATTATTGTGTTCCAGAAAATTCTAACATAGACTTTGAGACGTATCTGCAAATTTTTGATCATGATGTTTACATTGTCAATAGTGGTTTGTTAAATATTGAAGGCGCCATAAACACAAAAGAAAGGCATATTGATTTTTATGCAATTCACCAGCATTTCAATAAAACCTTAAAAGACATATTCGTCCAAGAAAACATAGACAATTCTAGCGATTTGTCTAACAGTTTTGATTTAGTTTTGAATTGTACCAATAATTTTTTGAGTCCATCTAAAAATAGTTATTATGAGTTGACTCTCACTTTGATATACGATAGAATAAAGTCGTCAACTTTTGATTCTATAACTTTAGTTGATGGAGACTTTTTCTCAATCTACCCTTATCAAAAAAACAAATATACCTTAACTGATGTAGAACATACACCCTTAAAAGTTTTCAGTTCAATTGAAGAATTGCATTCGTTTGAATTTACAACAGAAATGTTAGACGAAAAGAAAAATCTAATGGAATCCAAGGTAAAATATTATTATCCAGAATTTAATAGTCATTTTAGATACCATGGATTTTTTCTATCAACTAAGTCTAAAACTGTTAATAGTTCAGCTAACAGATATCCTGTGATTCAACAAAACGAAAATGTTATTTCGTGTTTTACTGGAAAAATACAAGGAATCTATCCTATAGAAAATTTTATAACTAGAATTATATCATGAACGAAGAAACCTTAAAAAAAATATTTTTACAATATTTACGCAGAGAACCAGAAGAGAACGAATACGTTTATCATTTGAATAGAAATATTCGGGTGGAAGATTTTATTGAGGAAATAAAAAATTGTTCCGAGAGAACACTTCTTTTGGATAAACATAAACATGGAGACGGTCGTCCGTTTTCTATTGCTATTCTTTTATCTGGTCATGTCAGAAATTTAAATATAGTAAATGGTATTCTGCGCAAAATAGTAGAGGCGCATGACGTTGATATTTTTGTGTTTGCTTGGGATCAGATTGGGATGAAAGGAACAGAAAAAGATGTCAGTAAGAATACTCAAAGAAAACTAATAGAACTTAAATTGCAAGAAATACCTAATTTGACTGCATACAAAATAGAGAACAATGCAGATTTTGTTGAGAATAATTACAGCGAAAAAATTACATATTTTAATCATTCTTCCCCAGAAGTATTCATTAAATCTCAGTTGTATGCTATTCAACAGTCATATAAACTGATGGAAGAACATGCTAAAAAAGAAAATAAACAATATGACCTAGTCATTAAGGCTAGAATGGATTTAAAGTTTTCTTCTTTTATAGTTGATTTAGAATTATTAGAAGATATAAAAAAGAAAATAATTTTTGTCCCAAACTCAGACATTTCGCACACTCACCCAGATCATGGAACTAGTTGCTGGGCTTGTGATAAAATGTATTACAAACATAAATTTAAATATCCGCACGTTTTTGACCACACTAATGTTGTATGTGATCTATTTGCTTATGGTAGCATGAGTTCTATGAAAGAATATTGTTCTATGTTCGAGCACTACGATAGAATTAATCAAGAATATTCTGAAAAAAATCTAAAGATTTTAAAAGAAAACGATGATCTAAAAACTGTATTCAGAAATAATGTTTACATGGTGACCGATCACGTACAAGCATTATACTATGTAAACTGTTCATTCCCAGAAAGAATATTAACAACTTTACTCAAAGATTACATGCTACCAGAATCTAGAAAAGTTCAAATGTACATGGAATAATATGAAAATTTTAGTAGGAAACACTGGATTAATTGGAAAAACATTAGTCAATTCTATAGACTTCGACTTATGTTTTAATAGTTCTAATATCCATGAGTTCGAATCAAAAGTTCAGAATAATTCAGAGATTTATCTATCCTGTTTACCTGCAACTAAATGGCTTATCAATCAAAATCTTCGAAAAGATATCGAGAATATTAATAAAATTATTCAAATAATCGCTACTAAAAACTATTCTAAGGTCACATTGTTTTCAACCATAGACGTATACAATAGTTCTCCTCTTAGAGTAAATGAGGAATATAGCCCTAACATAAAAAAATTAAGTTATGGCGAAAATAGATACTTTTTTGAATTGTTAATTACTGAATTTATAAAAACCGACAGATTATGCATTTTTAGATTACCCGCATTATTTAATAGATTCATCAAAAAAAATATACTGTTCGATCTATTAAATAATAACAATGTTGAACAAATAAATATCAACTCTGCATATCAATGGTACAACCTAAATAATCTACACAAAGATATTGACTTTTTTAGCAATGGGTATAATTATCGTACTGTGTTCAATCTATTCCCAGAACCAGTCGAGACTGCAGAAATAATTAAATTATTTCCAGAGTATAGTAAATTTACTAACTCTAAAAGAGTTGAATACGATTATACCACTGTGTTTAACACGTATCTTCATTCTAAAGAAGAATCATTAAATCAAATTAAGGATTTTATAAGTGAATCTCGCAGTAAGTAGTCTGGCGTGGGATCAATCTAACGAAAGGCAAATGTTTGATTTCTTTGAAAAATCAAATATATCCCAAGTAGAGATAGTATTTAATAAAATAAAACCATGGGATAGTTTAACTGAAGAAGACGTTTTGAGGTATAGACAAAAATTAGACTATCATGGATTAAAGGCTATATCAGCGCAATCTATATTTTTTGGAACTAATATAGAATTAACTGATAAAGAACAAATAAAAAACCACTTTGACAAACTGATAAATTATTCTAAAATTATCGGATTAGATTATTTGGTTTTCGGTTCACCTAAAATGAGAAAAGGCGCGTCAGAGGATGTCAGAGAAACTCTTAATGCAATAGATTCATTGTTGGATGGAACAAGAATAAAGTTACTCTTAGAACCTAATGCCAGAAATTATGGTGGCAATTATTGGTTCAATGTTAAAGAAATTGTACAATTTTTAGGCGACAAGTATTGCAATATTAGCACAATGCTTGACTTACACAATGTTTTATTAGAGAATAGAAACGAGCACGAAGATTTTATCGAATACATGGACAAAATTGATCATATCCATGTATCTGAAGTTAATTTAGGTTTACTAACCAATTTTGATAGACACGAGAAGTTTGCAGAGACTCTTAGAAAATTTCATTATCAAAAAACTATATCATATGAAGTTTTAAAGGCTGATGGAATGATTGAAAGTATCAATAATTTTTCAAGGATATATAAAAATGAGCAACCTAAATCTAGTAAACACTCTAAATCGCATTGAGAACTACTTTGATCGCAATCATAATTTGTTTTTGAAATTTGGTTTTTTATTTTCGGTATTCTTTTTTGGATTGTTTGTTCCACATCAAATGATCACAAAATTGTCTGCGGAGATTAGAGCACAGGAACAAGCAAACAGTATTCTAACTTCGCAAGTCCGTGACATGAGTACACAGGTAGAGTTTCTCAATCTATCCTATGAAAAGCAAAAGCGAGTTCGCACTGAAGTCGAATGTCTAGCAAAGAACATTTACTTCGAGGCAGGATCAGAACCACGCGCAGGTAAAATTGCTGTTGCTGAAGTGACGATGAATCGCGTTCGCAGTAAGCAATTCCCGAAGACTGTTTGCGGTGTAGTGTATCAGCGTCATGGTAAGACTTGCCAGTTCTCTTGGGTCTGTCAGAATAAAATGGCAATTCGATCCAATCACACTTGGAATGAATCATACAAGATTGCTGAAAATATTTTGATTTTGAAGAAGCGATACGGTATAATTGGATCTGCTAAGTATTTCCACGCAGACTACGTTGAACCGACTTGGGCTGCTGAAAAGCAAATCGTGATGCAAATTGGTCAGCATATCTTTTATCATTGAGGCTTTATGCGAATAGAATATGACGTGAAGTTGGATTACAAAGATGTTTTGATTGTTCCTAAACGGTCAACTCTTTCTTCTCGAAGCCAAGTAAAGTTAGATAGAGCATTTGTATTTCGTAGCAGTAACAGTTGGTCAGGCGTACCAATTATTGCTGCTAATATGGATGGAGTCGGAACTCTTGAGATGGATCAGCAGTTCAGTGAACATAATTGTTTAGTTGCTGTCACTAAGCATTACGACAGCGAAGTGTTGGGCGAGCACTTCAAGAAAAAGATGTCTAGCAGCATTTATTCTTTGGGCATTTCTGATACTGATTTGCAAAAGTTTCAGTTCGTTTATAGCGTTGCGCAGAATCCATACATGAGAGTTTGCGTTGACGTTGCCAATGGATACACGCAAAGTTTTGTTGATTTTATCAAACGATTTCGCGACAAGTATCCGAATATTGTATTGATGGCTGGTAATGTTGTCACGCCAGAAATGACAGAAGAACTTATTCTTGCTGGTGTTGATATTGTGAAAGTCGGTATTGGTCCTGGTTCAGTTTGCACTACACGCAAGATGACAGGCATCGGCTACCCGCAGTTGAGTGCAGTTATAGAATGCGCTGACGCTGCTCATGGTCTCAAGGGTCATATTATAGCGGATGGAGGGTGTTCCGTTCCTGGAGACGTCGTGAAAGCATTTGCTGCGGGTGCCGATTTTGTGATGATCGGAGGTATGCTTGCTGGGCATAAAGAAGGATTGCCATCTGAATATAAAGATACTACTGAGGGCAAGTCACTAGTTGATTTCTATGGTATGAGTTCAAAGTCAGCGATGGATCTTCACAGTGGCGGAGTTGCCAATTATCGCGCCAGCGAAGGCAAACATGTAAAGATTCCATATCGTGGTGAGGTGAGCAGAACACTACAAGATATTCTTGGTGGTCTGCGTTCGGCATGTACTTATGTTGGAGCAAGTGAGTTGAAGGAATTGAGTAAGCGTGCAACATTTGTTCGCGTCACTCAGCAACTGAATAATTCCTTGAGTAATTATGAGATCTAATATGGCAACTCGCGAAGAAAAAAATAACTTCTCCATGATGATCATGAATATGGCAATTGAAGAAAAGATTGATCATATGGATGCAATCACTTCATACTGCGAACGTAACAATCTTGAGATTGAGGTTGCAGCAAGTTTGATCAATGACTCGCTGAAGAGCATCATTGAAGGCGAAGCAATGGAGTTGCGTTATTTGCCAAGAGGAAGCAGACTTCCGATATGAATGGTTACGATTTGTACGGTCTCTATCAAGCCATCAAATTACATTTCACTTCTGACAAATATAACTTCTTTCAATATGATGGCAAGACAAGAGTATCAATAGATGCATTCCAAAAAAGAAAAGACAAGTTTCTATTCCACCGTCTCGCGCGCAAGTACAGCGACGCTGACATGGTGCCATTTTTGGTTGCTAATTTTGTATACAGTGACAATCATTGGACCAAAAGTCTACTTGAAGAAGATGCTGATCAAGTATACAGGGATTGGAGAAGAACCACGGATTCGATGAGTAAGATCTATGAAGAAGATCTAACTCGCGTTTGCCCTGATTCAAAAGAATTCAATAAGTTATTTGAAGTTGAAGATGGACAGCATCCAAAACTGTTAGTTGCTTTTCTCCAAAAAGAAGTAACGATTGAGACTCTTGTGATTCTCAATAACATCTTCGACTTCATTCGTATCTGGGACAAGAAGATTTCTGATGACATCGTTTATCCCAAGATTTCAAGAAAGGTTCGCAAATATGGTGCGTTTTTAAATGTAAACGTCGACAAGTACAAACTCTTGACAAAAAAGATTTTACTTGGAGATGAGATTAATGTGTCGCAACATTCTAACTAAACCATAACAATTATTATGCCATATTCTGCAAATACTTTTGATCATATTCTACAAGAACATGTAATGCGTTTAAAGCCTATATCAATATTAGATGTTGGCGCTGGTGCAGGCAAAAACGGTAAACTTGTGCGTCAAACTGGTTATGATTACCAACTAGATTGCTTAGAGCCAACTAACAATTATATATCTGAATACAATTTAACATCTATCTATAATACAGTCTATCCCTACAACATATCGCAATTTATTGATAGCCTTTACAAATTTAATTATGATCTAGTTATATTTGGAGACGTGCTAGAACATTTATTTCGCAGTCAAGTGATTGATTATATCGACTATATTTTATACAAATGTAAGTGGGTAATAGTTATATGGCCAAATAATATGCCTCAAGATGACTATGGCAATAATCCTTATGAAATTCACAGGAGTAATTTTACTATACACGATCTTACTTCAAAATTTGATGTTCAATTTTACTTAAAAGATTTCGTGTATTATAATAATAACGATAGTAACTTATTAGAATCTTATATGAATTATACCTTGATCAAGGGTTACTTGACTCCGAAAAATGCATCAATATACAACTTTAGCACAGTAAGTTGAATTGAATACAAAAAAATAAAATTGACATAAAAATACTTTACTTGGTGGCGAAAATACTATATAATAATATGGTAATGCAAAAAGTGGACAAGTCGTTTATACAATTTATACATCGCAATACGGAGATATACATATGAGTCTAGCAAGTCTAAAGAAGGGTTCATCCCTTGATAAGTTGAAGAAGGCAGTCGAGCAGTCTTCATCAGGTGGCAATAATAAGTCAAGCGCAGATGATCGCTTTTGGTCCCCAGAAGTTGATGCGTCTGGCAATGGATACGCAGTTATCCGTTTCCTCGATACCCCAGCAGTTGATGGTGAAGATGGTCTTCCTTGGATCCAGATTTGGAATCATGGTTTCCAGGGACCAGGCGGTTGGTACATCGAGAATTCTTTGACCACCATCGGTAAGAACGATCCAGTGTCTGAGTACAATTCAGTTCTTTGGAATAGTGGCATTGAAGCCAACAAGGAAATCGCTCGCAAGCAGAAACGTCGATTGTCCTACATCAGCAACATTCTTGTTGTCTCTGATCCGAAGCGTCCGCAAAACGAAGGTAAGGTTTTCCTCTTCAAGTTTGGAAAGAAGATCTTCGAGAAACTCAAGGCGCAACTCGAACCAGAGTTTCAGGATGAGACACCGATGAATCCGTTCGATTTCTGGAAGGGTGCAAACTTCAAGTTGAAGATTCGCAACTACGAAGGTTATCGTAACTATGATAAGTCGGAGTTTGAGGCTCCTTCTGCTTTGTTCAACGGTGACGACGCTCAGATCGAAAAGGTCTGGAAGTCTGCCTTTTCACTCAAGGAATTTTTGAAGCCTGAGAACTTCAAGTCTTATGATGAACTCAAGGCGAAGTTGGATAAGGTTCTTGGTGCTGGCGGAAGTGCCGCTGCAAGCGCAAAGCGAATTGACGATGAACAGGTTGCTGCTCCTGTCGTTCGTTCTGCTCCTGCCAAGAAGGTCACTGCTGAAGAAGTCAGCGTCTCTGATGATGACGATATGGCTTTCTTTGAGAAGTTGGCTGCAGAGTAATTCGATTCAGAAAACTAAATTGTTTTCGGGGGGACTTCGGTCCCCCTTTTTTCATCCATATGCTAAAGTTGGATCTGACGCAGAAGGTTTTTCTATTTGATTAATTTGATTTTCTCTTAACTCTATAACTTGTCTAGTTAAAAAGTTAACTCTTTTATCAATATTTTGACCAACCATCAAAGCAGCCAATGCTGTTTTTTGAGCATTATCAACATTTAATTGAGAAACGCTGTCTTCACCTAGTGCAATAGATTCTTCTTGTTTAGACATTACTGTAGATTCTCTAGGTAAAGTTGACATAACTCCTAAAGCCTTTTCAATATATGATCTATTAAAATCTGCTGTTTGACCGAATGCATCAGCAAACATAGAAGGTTGCACTTTTACATCATTTGCTCTTGCTGCTAGTTCATCTACTGTTATGTTTCCATCCCCATCTAAATCTAATTTATCATTTAATTCATAAGCCTTAGTTCCTGAGGATATTAGAACATTGGAACCTTTTTGAGCAGCCGCAGGCTGTAAAACATATGCGTAGATAGTTCCTAAATCTGATCCCACTGGAAGACCCCATTTATCAAAATACTTTTCAACCCATTTCATTTGCTCTGCTGCAGATAAACTGCCTAAAACTCCAGTTGAACCGCCTTTATCTTTTGGTTTTCCTATTGCTCCAGGAACACCTAAATCTGCTGCAGTAATTGGCATAAACTGAATCAATCCAGTAGCACCAGTGACATTATTTTCTGCTTTAGGATCAATTGCGCTTTCTTTGTACATAACCTTTAATAAATCAGCAGGATCAATCATGAATTTCTCAGAAACTCGCATAACTTCACTAGCAAAAGCAGAATCTTCACCTAGAACCTTGTTCACCCTTTCTTTATCGGTTGTTCTAGCACTAATAGTGGCTATTTGCTCTTTTGTTAGATTATAATTTGTTGCAAATGGGTCAAATTCTTTCGACAATTCTTCTTGGGTTGGTTCTGGTGGTAATACAATCCCACTCATCCATCCGAATATTTTTTCAGATACAGCCATGGATTCATCGTTTAAAAATAAACTTGCTATAGTACCGCCGCCAAGTCCAGCAAAAAATCCAGCAGGACCACCAAACACACCACCTACGGCTGCAGCCAACCCACTAACTCCTATTGTTTGAACGAAAGTGTTTATTCCACTTATCATTGTTTCTTTGTATTGAGTAGGGCTAATTACACCATTTTTGTATTGTTCGATTGCAGTGCTCATGCTGATTATGGCAGGAACTAAAAGCAATCCGCCAACTGCAGCCGTTTTAGTATATCCCATAAATCGATTTCTTTTTACAAATAGTTCTAATTGTATTAATGCCTTAGTAACTTTCAAAGGCACAACTCTTTGAGTGAATTTGTAAGTAGAACCAGTTGTTGTTGCTTTAGGCGCAGCGCCAATAGGGGTTTGCCCTTTGGGCGACTTTACAAACTTTCCGCTTATCGGATCTTTGAATCTTTGGGAAATAGGATCAAAAACTGGAGTTATCCACATTTTTCTTTTAGCGTCCCAAACTCTACCGCCGATTATAGTACCACTTAAAGTAGCATTATTAGCAATACCAGTCATTGATGCACCAGGCGCTGCAGCGGCTGGTACTGCCTCTGGGCGAACTGCAGTTGCTGCTAAAGGTGGAAGTCTTACTTGAGATGCAAGAGCACCACCACCAGGAATAGAACCCAATACTTTAGGTAACAATTTTCTGAGATATCTATTTCTCCCAGCAAAAACGGCAAATTTTCCAGCACTAGAAATAGCAGTGTATGCTACCAATCCTGCCAATACTTCATCTATTTCTTTGAGTGGAGTTTCAATCAGATAATTTACTGACTTTTTAAATTCTATTTGCTGCTGTCTTAAATAGTATTCCTGCGTGCCAACGATTTCTTTATTTTTATATTGATCTTTGTCTTCTAATTCAAATCCTACCCCGCCCTCCATTCTTCTACCAATTCTTCCAGCCAACGATTTTGCAGGTTCTATTAATAGACCTACGGTAAACGCTTTTCCTAGAATAGGAATTGCAGACTTTATAACTTTTCTAGTTACTTCAGCAGAAATCGCGCCAGCGGCAGTTGCTGCTGCACCACCAGCAGCTAACAGTTTGTTTCCGCCCATCACTCCTGCGCCTACGGCAGTCAAACCTGCTCCAGCTAACGAAACTGCAACTATGGATTTAACCATTTTTTTGAGTTTTTCGTTTTCTTTTTCTCTTCTTTCTTTGGCTTCTTTTATTCTTGGGTCAACATAATATGGATCTGCAGGAGCCTTCATAGATTTGAGCATTTCAATTTCTTTGTTTATTGCTTCAATTCTACCTTTGACTGATCTTGATGATAGAGGTGCTCTAGGGGCTGTTATTTTTCCGCTTTGAGTTAATACATTGAACTTTCTTTGCCCTTTGAAATATCCAAGATCGCTCATAATTGTATTAATCAGGGCTGTATTTTTTTCTGAAACAGCAGTTAAAATTGTTACTTGATTAGACAATGTTTTAATAGAGCCAGTGACGTAACTTTTGAATTTCTCATTTTGAGCCTCAATAGCCATGTCACTTTTCATCTGTCTTTCTTGATCAACTTTATTTGCATATCTCATCAAGGCTATTTGCTTTAGCGTCTGAGATCGAGTTAAAGTTGCAGCCATGCCCAAAACAGAAAATCTTGCCATGACATTCTGTTTGACTGATTCTCTCATCAATCTGGTGATTGATGCACCGCGCATAGACTGCATCATCATCAAATTAACTGCTACGTCTCTTAAAGCCATTTATCTTTTTCTTTTAGTTTTGGTTTTAGAAATTAGGGCATTCATTTTAGATTCTTGTTCCATTCGCTTCTGTTTAACTTTCTCAGACTCTTCTTTAACCCAACTGTTCACCATTCCAATGTACGTATCTCGTTCCCATGGAATCATATTTTCTAATTCAGTCAATGTGTATTTGTACTGATGAACTAGAGTAAACATGTTTCCGTAATAATTCTTTAAAGAACCATCACGGAAGGTTAGGTAAAAAAATCGTTGAGTCCCTCCAGATGCAATTGATGTTTAAATCCGCATTTCTGACAATCATGTTCTTTGTCATATGATATAGTTGGAAGGCTCTCAAAAAATTCTGTGATCTTTAAAAATTGTTCTTGAGTTAAACTTTCAAAGAACGTATAGAATTCTTCAACAGGCGTTTCGTTTTTATAATACACTTCTTTAGCATCAAAAATATATTCAGTGCAATCATAAATGAGGTCAAAAACTTCCTTATTGCCGTCTGATAAAATCATGCTTTCGATAGATTTATAATTGGATAGATTTGGGAATTTTAGTTGAATTCCTATGTCTTTAGTTAGATAAATTCTGGTTGGTAGATTTTCAATGGCTGGTTTGATTTCCAGAAGATTTACGCTGACTGGCATCATGTGCATACAGTAGTCATCTTCTTCAACGCCTTCCTCGTTAGTCTTTTTTCCAACTACGTTTCTGCAAACAAAGTATGTTTCTACTTTTTCGCCTATAGATCTTGCTCTTATGTTTAAAAACAAATACTCAATATCGAAGATTGGAATCTTATCAATATCCATCTCGTCGATAATACAATTATTGACTACTTGTTTGATTGTTTTTAAAATATCTTCTTCTTTACCAGACTGTAGTGCCATCAAAAGAAGTTTTTCTTCTTTGACGAGAAATGGTCTGAATTTAATAGGAGTTTCGTGGGAAACAAGTTTCAATTCAAATATAGGTAAATCAATTTTAGGTAATGGCATATAATAACCTCAAGTTATCCCAATCCAGCAGTGTTATTCCAAATCATATCTATTATCGACTCAGTAGATTCATCAACTGCAGATCTAGAAGGAGCAGTAGTATATCTACCATCATTAATTTTAAAATGTTCATAAGCCCAAACAACTGTAACTCTATGGAATCCATCATCACTCCAGTTTGATTGCATAGAAGTAACATTTACTGGATATGCATTTTCTAGTTTTACCGAATAGTAAACATTTCGTTTTTCATTTGTATTGGCTAAAGAATTAACTCTGTTGACAAAAGTTTGTCCTAAGTCTACTGCTTTGAATACTTTAGAAGATTCAAACAGTTTAGCATTAATTTTGTCAACACTATTTAAAAATGCAGATAGTCCGCCGAAAATTTTATTTCTTCCGTATGGAATATCTGAAAATTGTAGCAATTCTATATCAGCAACAGTCTCGTCAAAGTACCAGTTTCTTGTAGTTGGAAGTCCTGCAGAACCTCCACCAAAACACGTTTCTACCCAAGAATTAAAAAAGTCATAGACTGGGATATTAGTATTATGGACAAATGTTGTGGTTATTTCATTATCTTCTCTGGAATAACCAACTCTGATTTTATTTCTGCCTGGTATTTTATAGTCTACCGTCTGTACTGTTTTTCCAGGAAACTCTACAGATTCGCATAGAGTCATAAACTCTCTCATATCAAAAGTTCCTTGCTCGATAAATGGAACGACTGGTATTCTCACTAAAAATTGCGAAGACTTCAAGAAGTCCTGCGACATAAACTTTTGCAGTGAAGGTGTTTCCATTTAACTTGAATCTCCGAAGGCTAATCTATATTTATTGAGTTAATTATAGATAAACTTTTCTGTTGGAAGGAATATGGCTGACTCCCATTGGTCTGGTTCAACGTAGATAATTGAAGACCTGATGTGCTGGAATAAGTATCTTTTTGTACACTGTTCTATCATATTGTATCTTCTGGACTTCGACAAAAGGTCATAGGATAGATTAAACTTGGTTGTATCGTCGTATTTGGTATTGTTTATGAAGTCATGGAGCCTGTCCAGCAAAACCAATCTGGTGTATGGATCCAAATAATGGAGATTCAGACCTAGAAATCCATTGTCATAGGTGTTGACTGGTATGACTAGCGGGAATTTATCCCAAACTGGTAGAGTTTCTTTGTATTTTGGGTCATAGTGGTAGAAATACATTCTACCGATAAACATCTTAGACGTAACTCTCTTGGCGTCATTTAGGACGTTCGATCTATTGGATGGCATTTTAAGACTATAGAGTTTCTCTCCTAGCCAATTTCTAGCGGCTTGGGTTCTTGGGCGAATCCCAGCGGCTGTCATTTCTTTACTCAATTTATCAAATAGAGATGGCATTAGATACCTAATTCCTTTTCAGTTACAAGTTTAAATGTCCAATTTCGGTCTTTACAGTACTCGTCAGCGGCTTTCCATTTAGCCTCATTTATACCATAAGTTGCGACTTCTTTGATATATTGTCTGGTTACTCGTTTTTTAGTTTGAGGTGCAACTGTTTGTTTGGAGGGTTTAATCTCTATAATTATGGTTTCGACCACTCCAGCCCTGTTTTTAACCTTCACTAGAAAATCTGGGAAATAACGATGCCAACGATTGTCAACTGGGGATAAATATGGTATGATTATTTCTTCACTAGACCAATGTAACACGTTTTGGTCACAGTCCAGATGCACCATGACTCGACGCTCCCACAAACTTCTATACCATATGTTCGTAGGGTCGCCTAAATATTTATTAGGGTTTTTAGGACTAAATTTTCCGCTGTACGCCATCAACTATTTATAGAGAAATCATAGATGAAGATAACCTTAGATGAGAAGCCTGTATCCTATGAAGTTCTTCCAGAGTTTATTGAGGGCGGCGGTACTATAGGCGAAGACGGGGTCCCAGAAGTAGGCGTATCTTCTACTAAACAAACGCAAGAAAAATTAAGAGAGGCTATCAGATACAAAAAAAGTCAATTAAATGTTTTGACTTTTCCTCTAGATTTAAACCAAAAAGATATGCCTCATGTTCTGTTTAAGATTTTTCCAACAGTAACAGGAGAAGTTGAGTCTCAAAATCAAAATCCTACGCAAACCAGTATCGGGGCTGGGATAGGAGTAGTTGGGGAAAAATTCTCAGAAGTAGCAAATAAGGCTGCCGAGTTAGGTCGACAGGGGTTAAATGCCGTTGAATCTAGCGGATCTTTAGGCGCTGCTGCAGTTAATGCTGCGACATATGGTGTAGATAAACTTAAAAGCGGCGTGACAGGTCTGGTGCAAAAAGGCGGAGAATCTATTATAGGCAGCGAAGATATAGTTGCAGACGTTAAGAAAAGTTTTAGCAACTTCTCTTTGAATAGAAATGCTGACCAATTGGCTGCAGCCATTGCGCTTTTTATGCCAGATGGAATATCAACAAACTATAGCCATTCATATGATGAATTGAGTCTAACTTCAACCTTGGGTGGGGCAGGATTGTTCCTTCAGGCTTTAGGTTCTAAGACTGGTAGTGCAGCCACTAGAGACGCATTTATAGTTGAAGGGGCAGCATCTTTGGCAGGAAACGTCTTGCAAGTTTCGCCAGAACTGACCAATGCGTTAGTATTTGCTACAACTGGCAAGGCTATAAATCCTCAACTTGAGATGCTATACAAATCTCCTAACCTTAGAACTTTTACCTTCGACTTTAGACTCGTTCCTAGAAACCAATCAGAGGCTGCGACTATAGTTGGAATTATTAATCTGCTAAAACATCATTCTTCACCTGAGATTCCATCAGGAACGACTGGAAGATACTTTATTCCTCCATCTCGGTTTGAGATAGAATTCTATAATGATAAAACAGACTCCTCAAATCCATATTTGTTTAAAACTAAGAAATGCGTTTTAACCGATATATCTGTCGACTATTCTCCAAATGGATATGCATCTTTTTATGATGGTGCTCCAGTTGAAACTAGATTGCAACTACAGTTTAAGGAAACAGTCATTCTGGATAAATTTGACGTATTAGCAGGATACTAAGATGCAATTCTTTCGATCAATACCTAAAACACTGTACTCATTTGATTTTAAAAATCAAAGCCCTAAAGTCATAACAAACATTTTTTCAAGGTTTAAAGTTAAGAGTTCAGTCTTAACTAATGCTTTTGCATTTAACAAGTATCAAATAGAAGATGGCGATACTCCAGAGATAGTGGCTTACAAACATTATGGCGACCCAAAGTTACACTGGATAATTTGCTTGACTAATGATCTGATAGATCCACAGTTTGATTTTCCTCTATCAGCACAATCTTTAGAAAACTATATCCTAAAAAAATACAATTTAAATACTATAGAAGAATCGTTTTCTATAAATCCGCCGCACCATCACGTTTTAAAAATTGAAAAGACTCTTTCTGAAGTAAACGGTATAACATCAACAACTACAGAAGAATGCATAGTGACACTAGAACAATACAATCATATTTCGAATTCACTAGTCAATAAAATAACAAATTCACCAACCACAGAAACAATTGTGTTTAGACAGAATAACTCAGACCCTAATTCACCTATATCCTCAACTCTATCAATAAAATCAACATACATACCAGTTTCTATTTTTGATTATGAAACTGAAGTTAATGAGTCTAAAAGACAAATTAAAATATTGAAACCCGAATATGCGCAAGCAATGAGTATGGAACTGGAAAATATTTTAAATGGCTGAAGTTAATAGCGAAAAATCTGCTCTTACTTCGCAGAACAATACTTCGACTCGAGATGTTATAGTTAATACTATCTCGATTATCACAGCACGCGGAGAAGTCATAGATATCTCCAGCCCACCGATTTATAACGTATTGAACATATATGAAGATATCTTTAAGAGTTGCATAACTGGAACAATACAAATATTTGACGGAATAAATTTAATCTCTAAGTTACAATTTAGAGGAAATGAGTTCATTAGAATCAGTTTTCAGCGCCCAAGAGAACCTGTAGATTCAATTAAATTTGATAAAATCTACAGAATCTACAAAGTTTCAAATCGACAACCTACTAAATCTCAAGATCAGACTTACGTTTTGCATTTTTGTTCTGAAGAGCAAATCTTCTCAAATCAAATAAACATATCAAAGGCATACACAGGAAAAACTGTAACTGATTATATCTTGAGTATTTGTAGAGAAAACTTAAAAATTCAAGAAAATAAACTTGGAGAATTTGAGCCATCCAGCGGAATTCAAAAAGTAATCGTTCCTAGAATATCTCCATTCGATGCAATAAAATTGATGGAGAAAAAAGCATACAATGATACTGAATCGCCATATCTATTTTTTGAAAATAAAGACGGATATAATTTTGCCTCTCTGAGCAGATTATTTGCTAGAGGTGCTGTAACAAAACTAACTTATGATGGCGCTAAAATGGCAGTGGAGAAAAATTCTCCATATGTTAATTCAACAACCATATTAGATTTCAATATTAAGAAGTCTATAGACCTTTGGGAAACAACTAAAAAATTAACATATTCTGGTAAATTGTCAACATTAGATTTAGTCAGACAAAAATATACAGAATATGAGTATACTGCTGCCAATTTAAATAAAAACAACTTTATAGACAAAGCAAATTTACCTGTTGGGAATTCTAAAAACAGAGATAATAAAAGTGTGTATGATGTTTATGACTCTAACTACTATTTTTCTTTGACAAACAAAGATCACTCACAAATAAACTATAGAAACACAGTCTATAGAGAAACAGATACAAACGTAGAAAGAGTATTGCTACAACGCGAAAGTCAGTTAAATCTATTAAATAACATTTTTATCGACTCTTGTACGGTGCCAGGTAACATGGCATTCTCAGTTGGGTATGTTGTCGAGTTAGATTTACCAGGATTTACAGTAAACTCTCAGTCAAATAGAGAACTTGACCCATATCTGTCAGGCAACTATCTAATAACAAACGTCAGACATGTAATAGTTCCTTCTGGAGGACACCAAACAATTCTTTCTTTAGCCAAGAACTCGCTAAAAACTTCTGTCGGGTTCAGCGATTCTTCTTCTGAAAATTTCATAAAGGCTAGAAGTCTATGAGTGATATTGAAAATTCTTACATGGGTATGGGTAGTTTCGTTTGGTGGTTCGGTGTAGTCGAAAGCCGAGATGATCCATTGCATTTGGGCAGATGTAAGATTCGTTTCTTCGGCGCACACTCAGCAAATAAAAATGAGATTGCTACGGAAGATTTAGAATGGGCTCACCCAGTTGTTCCATTTGGATCTAACACAGTAAAGCCACCAGCAGAAGGCGAACACGTTTTTGGTTTCATGGCTGATGGTAAAAATGGCAAGTTTCCCATACTTCTAGGAACTGTTCCAGGAATACCTGAAGAATTTGAAGAATCAAATACTGGATTCTCCGATCCATACACTGAAGAACAAAAAGCCGAAGCAGGATTCCCTCGCGCTGTTGCTAATTCTAGAATTACAACCAATGCATCTGGACCTAATGTAACAACTAAAACTCCAGCCAGATACCCGACTAAACACTTAAATGAGCCAACCACTCACAGACTTGCCAGACCGAGCCGAGCAGATGAAGGCGAGAATTATTTGGGTATTAGAGCAAGTTCTATTGAAGAAACTCCGATTAGTTTTCAGAGAAAAAACAGAGTCTCTGGTATTAAAACCTCAAATGGAACTTTCTGGAATGAGCCATTCCCTAGTTACAATGCAAAGTATCCATACAATTATGTGATCTATGGAGAATCTGGTCATACCATAGAAATAGACGATACTGCTGGATTCGAAAGAGTGCAAATTTCCCATAGAACTGGCTCAACGCTAGAATTTCTTCCAACAGGTTCAGTCAAGCAGAAAACATTTAATCACAAATATGACGTAACCATGGGTAACAGTAAAGAATACGTCAATGGTGATAAAAGTGAAACTGTGCAAGGCGATTCTTACATACGAGTCAATGGTAAACTAGTAATCGAAGCAGATTCCATTGAATTTATTTCTACTTCAGATTTAAAGTTGAAGGGCAAGAATATAAATGCAACCTCGCTACAGGATATAAATCTGCATGCTGATAACAATATCAGAGGAACTGCAATTAAACAAATGGACTTGAGAGGTGAAACTAAATTTGGCGCATTTGGCGGTTTGGGTGGCGCTGCTCTTTCAAGTTCTACCAGAGCAGTTGTACAGGCAACAGAAAGTGTTAAAATTTCAGCAGCAACAGTATTTACTGTAGGCTTGACTAGTATGATTGATACTGTAATCACCAATGTTCTTCCTCCTGTGGTTGTATTGCCAAATTCACCTGAGGCTGCGCAACCAGCATCACGCTATAATAGAGCAGTGGCTAATAATCTTGTAAAAACAACCTCATCTAATCGTAAAGAGTTTACTGATGTTTTCGCTAATGCTAATACGTCAGTTGCTCTTACCTCGGGCTAATAAATAAATGTGTTGTTCAGCGCAAGATGTAAATAAGTTTCGTCCAATTTTTGAAAAAATTGTCAAAAATATCCCAATTACCAAAGAAGAATATGATTTTTGTCTCTCTTTGGATTATCCTGTAGAAAAATTAAAGGTTAAGACCGAGGAGAACGTGCTTTCTTAAGTTTAAGTAAAGTCATAAAATGGATTTTATGTCTGATTGGCGGAATTCCGCTTCTGCAGACGCTTTCCATCACCTTCACGGGATCGCCTATCCCATTCGGAAAGACTAATTTTCCTCCAAAGGGCTTACAGGATCTAATAAAAACTATTAAAGAAAATATTAAGGCTGGTAAAAGTTGGGTAAATGCTCAAAAAGACCATTTCAAAAACCCTATAACTCCTGCGCTAGATGATTTAAGTGCTAGTTTGCGTAAATGGACTGATAATGGGTTTGAAGGATTTAAAAATTCTCTGCCAGCCCTCTTCACAAATAATAGTTCTATAGTTTCTCAGGCTAGAACTAAATTGATGGAAAAAATTGGTAATGCTCAAGGCGCAGCAAACCAAAAATTCCTAGGTTTTTCAATGTCTGAACTGAGTGTTCTAGGCGACACGCTATATGACTCAGTTCAATCGTTTAAAAATCACACCGATCAACTATCTGGTGTTGCTCCAGAAGATAAAACATTCGTAACAGTTCCAATTTATGGCAATGTTGCGATTTCAGGGGCTACTGTAAATGTTTCCAGCAGACTCATATTACCGAATACATCCAAAGAAGTGTATCCGTCTGTAGGTGTTGGCGATGTTTTGGTTGTTGGATGGAAAGAAGCAACTGTTATAGGCAAATTATACAATACTATTTCCACCGGAACGGTCAGCGTAGACGTCTCAGCCAACTCTGTAAAGGTCTTGAGCGACTCAGTTTCTACTCTAAACCTATCCAATCTATCCATTTATCCTGGTATGCACATTAGAGTTAATGGCGAGCCAAAAAGAGTATCTGAAATTGACCCTGCTGGACAGTTTTTAGTAGTCGAGACGCCATTCAGATCTTCTGCTCAGTCAGTTGAATTGGGTAAAGAGTATGCCATCTTAACTAATACTCAGTTCCCATCAACGCTTGAGGCTCAAAAAGATTTAACTGTAAACGTCAAATCAGAATTTATTGCAAGTAGTCTCTGTTTGGATACCTTTATATCTGGAATCGGCGTAGATTTTACGGGTGTGCTGGCTGTTAATGATAAGGTTTTGTATGACGAGAAAGAATTTTACGTTGTTTCAGTCCAACAAGATAAAATTGAAGTTGATGCGCCGTTAACATTACTCAATAACAAACCAATTAAAAAGATTATGTCTGAGTCATCCTTCATTAGACTTAACGAAGGAATGAACGTTGATGACATTTTAAGTACATTTGATGCCCTAGACCAACTTACAGGGAATATGGGTGGAAATTTAACTGAGGATTTGAGTACAAGATATCTTGCTCCAACTGGAGAGGTCAGAGTTGTACAAGCCAGAAACCCATCAGACGTTACTAAATCGTTGACACAGAGCAAACTTATCAGTAATGTGAATAAACTTGTTAAAGATCTAGTGGAAGATCTACAAGACGACGCAATTAGATCATTTACGGATAGTCAACTCGCTGTATATCTAGACGAAAAGACCACTTTGGTTGATGATACTATAAAACAGGTAAACACGATCATAGAAGATGACCTCAAAGCATTTAATGCCGTTAAGGGTCTATTGAATGGTCTATTGAAAATGTTCAATATCTCTTGCTCTAAGAAGAAATCCTCGACTGGAAATACAACCTCAGACGACTATCTAGACCTCATATTGGCTCCAGATCCAAAAACACACCCAGATGGTTGCGCCGCCACAAAGAGCAATTTAATCCAGACTTTTGACCAGATAGATGCCGATTTTAAGACTCCAGATATTCCAGATCGCGAGTTTGAGCCATTCGTAGACGATGGCGGTGGAAGAACAGTCGAAAATGACGATCCATACCCAGACTTTGAAGAAGAACAAGAAAGATCAACTGGAAATGATGGCGATATTATTATCGGTCCAGAGCCAACTGATCCTCCTGAAGTCGTTGATCCTTGCGCGAAACCTTGCTAAATACTACGAAAATGGGAATATTAAATGTCGTTAGAAGTTAGAGAGTATAAAGACCTAAATTTGAACTTCCAGGCTCACCCAGTCACAAAAGATTTGGTGAAAAGAACTGGCAATTCAGCCATTATAGGTGCAATTAGAAACCTTCTACTCACTAATAGATTTGAAAAACCGTTCCAGCCTAACTATGGGTCAAGGGTTAGAAGTTTATTATTCGAAGATGTTTCATTTATTATTGCAAATGTACTTAGAACCGAAATAGAAAATACAATAACTAATTATGAACCTCGTGTTACCATACAGTCATTAAAAGTTGAGGCTCAGCCTGAAGAAAACAGATATGTTGTTTCTTTGAGTTTCTACACTAATAATTTAGAAGCACCCGTAACTATTAATCTATTCCTAGAAAAGGTCCGCTGATGGCAAATACAGACCAAAAACTGGTTATAACAGAGTTAGACTTCTCTGATATTAAGAATAATCTCAAGAACTTTTTGCGCGATCAGTCAGAATTTACTGACTTTGACTTCGAGGCTGCTGGCATAAATGTGCTATTGGATATTCTAGCATATAATACTCACTACATGTCATATTACAACAATATGATTGCTAATGAAATGTTTTTGGATACAGCGGTTCTAAGAGATTCAGTTGTTTCTCACGCTAAACTATTAGGCTATACGCCAGTCTCTAGCACAGCAGCCAGAGCAAAAATTGATCTACAGATCACCAGACCAATTAATAATTCAGAAATCTCGCTAACTCTGCCTAAATTCACCAAATTCCAATCTTCTCCTATTGACTCAATTTCATATACTTTTGTCAATACAGAAGCAACTGTAGGTAAATATGATCCTGCCTGTGGAAGATTTTGTTTCGATGATCTCTACATCAAACAAGGTCAGCCACTATCTTATACGTTTGCATTTAATGCAACTAATAATCCTGCTCAAACATTTGAACTTCCTGATACTGGAATAGATACTAGCACTCTAGAAGTTGTAGTTCAAGAATCTGCAACAAGTTTAAAGTCAGAAAAGTTTACACTGTCAACTGATGCAACTACCGTCACAACTACTTCCCCTGTTTTTTACATAGACGAAAGCAGAAATGGAAAGTACAAAATCTATTTCGGCGATAATGTGATAGGTAAAGGATTAACTAATGGAAATTTAGTTACTGCAACTTATCTAAAGACCAATGGCGCTTCTGCAAACAAAGCCAATGCATTTACTTTGATTGAAAGCGTAAATGGTCTAAGTACGCACATCATTTATCCTTTGGAGGCAGCCAGTGGTGGTGCATCTCAAGAATCAGTCGATAGAGTTAGAACTATTGCACCAAAAGTTTTCGTATCAGGTAATCGTGGCGTAACTACTGGCGATATTATTTCTCTCATTAATGCAAAATATCCATATTTTGAATCAGTAAATGTTTGGGGTGGAGAACAAAATGATCCGCCAGTTTATGGTAAAGTATTTGTCGCTGCTAAACCAACTATTGGATATGAAATAACTGAATCAGAAAAATTAAATGTTATCAACAACATCATTAAACCTCTCTGTGTGGCAACTGTAATTCCAGAGTTTGCTGATGTTGACTATAATTTCTTAAATGTTTTCGCAACAGTATACTACGATCCAACAAAAACAACAAGATCTGAAGATGCTATAAAAACTTTAGTTAGAAATGCAATTATAACATACAGAAATAATGAATTGAATGATTTTAATAGTAAATTTAAAATCTCAAAGTTACTAAGAAATATTGATGACTGCGAAATTTCTATCGGATATAGCGATGCACAATGCACCATTCAAAAGAGAATAGTTCCTCAATTAAATACAGAAAGAAACTACACCTTCAATTTCGGCGTTCCTATTTCAAGAGAAGATCCAAAATATAGAATTTTCTCATCTCCAGGATACACTCAATATGATGCACAAGGTGTTCTAAGAACTTGTTTTATTGAAGAAACTCCTGGATCATCTTCTGGAATTGAAAAAATTTCAATTCTATCATCTACTAAAATTTATGAGTCTAGTCCTTCCATAGTAATATCTGGAGATGGCGTAGGAGCAAATGCTTATCCAGTATTAGTAAACGGAAAACTTACATCAGTTGTTGTAGATAATCCTGGAATTAACTATAAATCAGCAACGGCATATTTGTACTATCAAGATGAATTACAAACTTCTGCAACGTTCTCTGTTTCAGTTCAAGGCAGATATGGTATTTTAAGAAGTTACTATTTTGATGAGAATAATATTAAAACCATATTTAATCCTAAAGTAGGAACAGTTGATTATTTTGATGGCAAGATAACTTTGTCGCAATTAAATCCAGTTGATGTTTTGGATACATCAAAGGCTTTAACAGTTACTGCTAAACCAGCAACTAATTATTTTAGTTCATCTAGAAATAGAATTCTAACAATAGATGATACAGATACAGTTTCTATTAACATCGAAGTTCAAGCAATCGAATAATGTTTGCAAATAATAATATTACAGCAATTGTTGAGGCTCAACTGCCTGATTTTATCAGAGCAGATCACCCTGAATTCGTGACATTTATAAAGAAATATTATGAGTATCTAGAACAGGAAGATAAAGCAGTATATACAAATAGAAATTTGTATGATTATGCTGACTTAGATACTACTAGAGCAGATCTACTAACATATTTTAAACAAAAAATAATACCAGATTTTCCAGAAAAATCCGAATTATCTAAAGAAAAGATAATTAAATCAGCAAGAGAATTTTATGCTAAAAAAGGAACTGCTGATTCTTTTAAATTTCTCTTTAGAGTTTTGTATGGTGAGGATATTGATGTCTATTTTCCTAAAGAAGATATTTTAAGAGCCTCAGATGGTAAGTGGAAATTGCCACAGGCTCTTAGAATTGCACTAACTGATAAAATTACTCTAATCCCTTCTGCGAATGTAAACGTATTTGTATCAACAGCAAATACGGTAAGAGCAAATGGATTTAATTTAATTAGTTCTGGTGTGGTTGCCAATTCATATATTAGAATTGGCGGTCAAAAGAGAAAAGTTTTGACTGTAAACAGCCTTGGAGATTTCGCTAACACTGAAGTCCCATTTATTAACGCTAACTCAGAACCAACTCAAATATTTAATTCTTTTAGTATCTATAAAGTAGAATTAAATGAATATGATTCTTTAGACTTTAATCTATTAGAAAGAAGATTAGGTGTAGGCGAAACCTCTAAAACCACATGCGTCATAGAAAATGCAGTTAAGACTGTAGATAAAGATACTGGTAGAGAATTCGTAGAATTATATGTCTCGAATGTTAAGAAACCATTTACCACAAACGAAAATATTATTGTAAAGTATGTCGACAATGGGACTGAGAAAACATTTAAATCTAAAATTGTTTCTCTAATTTCTAACTTGACTCTATCTAGAAATAGATTTGGTCAAGTTCAATCAGGAAAGAGTTATAATATTGGAGACCCAGTTGTTTTCTATAAGGGATTGAATGAAGATTCTCCTGATGCCGTTTCAGCAGTTGCTACTGTAAAAGAAGTGAGTATCGGTGATATTGAATATGTTACCTTAGTTAAGGGTGGTTATCTTTTCAGAGATTCTCCTAATTCAATTGTAAACGTAAGTTCAACAACAGGTATTGGCGCTAATGTTTTAATTGATGCTATTTGGGAAACTACTGGCAATTCTGAGTTGTTTACATTTAATACTGATGCCTTGTTTTATAAACGCAATACTTTACTGAATGATTCCATTAGCGGATATTCATTCGAAAATGTTGCAACTGATATTAATTTTACAACTGGTTCTGGACATACTGTAAGTACAGTAAATCTATACAGCACAACATATAATCCAAGTTCTATAGATAATTACTATCAGTCATTTGTACTAAAGGTTATTGGTGGTACAGGTGCTGCTGCATCTCCTAATTCTGCAGTAATTTCTAGTTATAATGGAACTACTAAAATAGCAACATTAGAATCTCCATTGGGAGTAACACCATCAGGAACTAGTCAACTTAGATTATTTGCTAACGCCAACACTCAAATCGGTAGAGCATTATCATTCGAGACTATGAGGCTTGGAACTATCCGTTTTATCACTCTTCCAGAAAGAGGATCATTTTTTAATTCTCCTCCTACATTTGATGCAATATCAGTATATGAGTCAGACTATTCTATAGATTCTGGTTTCTTTACTATTCCTTCTGGACAATTTTTAGAATACAACAAAACAAATAAAACTATAAAGTTGAATCCTAATAATCCAAGTTACAGCACACAAAGCGGATATTATACTGGTGCAAGATTATTCGTTGACGTAGGTAAGACTGCACATTATGCTAATATTATTGATTATGTGGTTCAAGATCCAAACTTACCAACTATGACTAAAACATTGTATTTGGACAGACTATTTGACAGTAACATAGACGCAGCGACAATTTTAAACATGACTCTGTTGATAGATTTTAGACCAGATGTTAGAGGTACTGGTAAAATTGGCGCAGTTGAAGTTTTGAATCAAGGTTCTAACTATTCATCAACAGATAAAATTCAATTTATCGGAACTGGTTATGGTGGAACTGCAACTCCAGTTATACAAAACGGAAAAATAACTGCGGTCAATATAACTAACCGAGGCGAAGGTTATTTTAAACCACCATCAATAACAATCACTAATTCTACTGGCGGTCAATCTACTGGATCTGGAGCCACTTTTAATATTTACACGTTGAGCGACGGAGAACTATTTACAGCAACTGTAAACGATATTGGCGCAATCCAATCTTTCGATATTAAAAATAGAGGATTTGATTATGAATCTAACCCTCAAGTATCATTAAAGATTATTGATATAGCAGTCCAAGGACTACTTCCTGACGCAACTATTATGAGCGGAGATAGCGTCTGGCAAGGTCCAGGTTCAACTAATGCTGATGCTATATTCAGTGGAGTAGTTGATGGCGCACACAGAGATGTATCTAACACTATTATTAGAGTGTTTGACTACAATGGCACTCTGCTGGCTCCAGGAACAATTAAAATCAATACTGCATCGCAAAATATTACAGCGACTATTTCTACTGCAACTGAATCTATTTCTTACAAGGGAATAAATGAAGCCAAACCTAGAGCATATCCATACATTTATGGTAATGGTAAGGCTAAAGCCAATGCAGAATTTTTAAGTGGATTGATCAAATACAATGGATTCTATTTGAATACTGATGGACATATAAGTTCAGATAAAAAAATACAAAACAAAGACTATTATCACAATTACTCATATGAAATTCAGTCTGAAGTTCCTCTATCAGATTATAAAGAAACAATGTACAGAGTAGCACACCCCGCTGGTATGCAACTACTCTCAAAATACTTGATTAAAGGTGATTTGAATGAAACAATCAGAGTCGCAACCTCAAACGTCTTTACAGTTAACACCAATGCATCCACAAACGCTAACACAAGTTTTGCTAGCAATGTCGTATATGGTAATGGTTCCAACTGGCTCACCACAGTCAATGTTGGTGATATTCTAATCATAAATAGTGGTGCCCAATATGATGGATTAAAGTATTCTAGAGTCGTTTCGCAAATTATTAATAACGATGAACTTCGCCTAGAATCTCCTATTGGTGGAGTCGGTGATGGAAGAATTTCAACAAATACTGGTTCTGCGGTTGGTCAATTGATTAACAACACATATCCTATAAACACAATATTGAGTATAAATGACGCTATAAGATTTAACATTGGTGCAACGCAGTTTGATAGAACTATCCTTGGAATCGCTCAAAATAATTTAACATTTAATTCAGCAGTTACACAAACTGGAAATGTTGTTTACGCTAAAATACCACAACTAAACGTAGTAGATTATGAGATTATCTCTTTTAGAGGGGCAGGTTGACAAATGGCAGCAATTATAACTAGAGATTTTAACATAAAGTGTGCAGAGAATTTCGAAGATTCTGCCGATTCTTTGTATGTACTGTTAGGTAAGGCTAATTCTTGGCCAACAGTTGCTGGAGTCCCAGATTCTCCTGAGGCTCCATATGATACTACAGACTACAAAAATACTATTTTTAGAAACGGCTTCATACTCAAAAAGGTATTATCGAGCGACATTCAGGCAGTTATTCCTAGAGTAGACTGGACTTCTGGGACTGTATACACACAGTACACTGAAACAGCAAATCTGTATATTAAAGTTTCCGAGACTGCTGTTGCAGGAGGAAATGTTAATGTAAAGACTGGTCTAGCCAATACTGTAAATGCAAATGCAATTAACTTTTTGACGAGCAATCCAGTTATAAACTCTGGAGATTTTATCAAAATTAAGGGTGAACTGAAGGAAGTTGTGAGAGTTAATACTGCAGGCGATTTCATTCAAGTAAATTCCAATTTTGCCATTGCTGCATCACAGGACGTATTGGCTCAAACGATCTATAAAATTGTAAATACTAGTCCGCAATATGCAAATAAATTCTATGTTAGAAATTCAGAAGATCAAGTCTTTAAGTGTTTATACAATAATAATTCTGCTGTTTCTACTGTAAAACCTGAAATTACTATTGGCGGGCAGTTACCAGAAAATCCATTTATCGAAACTAGCGACGGATATAAGTGGAAATACATGTACACAATCCCAACTGGATTGAAAAATAGATTCTTCAATTCTAAATATATGCCAGTTATTAATGATAATCTAGTTTTTGCTAATAGAAAGGCTGGTAGAATAGACATTATAGACATAATTTCAGGCGGAACTGGATATTTTAATGGTTCTACTCAGAGCAATTACCCTATCGTAACTATTATAGGCGATGGCACAGGCGCAACTGCAACAGTAAATGTCGTTCAAGGTGTAATCACTAAAGTTAACATTACAAATGGTGGTCAAGATTATACTTGGGCATCGGTTGTAATCAGCGACAGTATTCAAACGCAAACAGGGACTGCTGCTACTCTAAAACCAATAATTAGCCCTCTATATGGGCATGGTTCTAATTCTATGAGGGAACTCGGTTCTTCAGATAGAATGGTTTCAGTGGACTTTCAAGGTAGCGTAAATGGGAATCTACCTGTAGTAGATTCTGCAACTGGGACTAAAGTTACAGAATACAGACAAGTTTCTTTGGTGAGAAACCCTAGATTGACTAATAACGAAGTCGCAACTAGTGCAGTTATACCTACCTATACCAGAATATATGTTGAGTCTCCTGCAGCCCCTGGATTCGCCAACGATCAGATCGTTTATGTGTCAAGTACAGGTAACTATGTTGACGCGACATTTACTGCGAATGTACTATATTTTGACGAGGTTCAGTCTGTGGTTTATGTGAATAATATCTCTGGAAATTCTGCTGCAATAGTCTCTGAAGTGCTAAGACAGAAGGATACTCCAAGTATTTTTGGTCAAATTTTCTCAGTAACCCAACCTGATATAAATATTTTTTCAGGTGAAATATTATATGCTGAAAATAGACAAAAAGTAATAAGAATGGCAAATCAAACAGATTCCGTAAAACTTGTTCTGGAATTTTAAAGGTAAACTAAATGACAGATTTTAATGCAGAGCCATATTGGGATGATTTTGAGGCGACCAATGGTGCGCTAGAGAAGAACTATATGCGTATCCTTTTTCGTCCTGGATATGCAGTTCAGGCTCGCGAATTAACTCAGATACAGTCTATTATTCAAAATCAAATTAAACAGTTTGGTAATCATATTTTTCAAGATGGTTCTCCAGTAACTGGCGGTCATCTAACTTTAGACACGTCTGTAATATATGTAAAACTTGACAAACAATACAATGGAAAAGATATTGATGTTGACAATTTTTATGGATTAACTGTTTTCAATTCCCTCGTCCCTAGAACAAGAGCCAGAGTTATTCAGACTTATTCTGATGGTGACGACAGAGCCATATTGATAAAATATCTAAGAGGTAGCGTTTTCGGGTCAGGGCAAACTCTATTTACTGCTGGGAATGTAGAAACTGGTAATGTGGCTATTAGCAACTTTACTGGAACTGGATCTGTAGTTTCTATTAACCAAGGTATTTTCTACGTTGGTGGATACTTTGTAAACGTAGCACCACAAACTATAGTTCTTGACCCTTACAGTTCAACTCCAACATATCGTATTGGATTAGAAATTGACGATAGTGTAGTAACAGAAAGCGAAGATAGTGCTCTATTAGATCCAGCACAAGAATCATTCAACTACCAAGCCCCAGGCGCACATAGATATAAATTTAATCTAGTTTTGGCTAAAAGAACTATAACTTCTGTAGATGACAGTAGATTTTTTGAATTGCTTCGTGTTGAAAACGGTGTAATCACAAAACAAGTCAGTTATCCGATTTATTCTGAGTTAGAAAAAACTCTTGCACGTAGAACATACGACGAATCTGGCAACTATGCAACTAAGCCATTTAGAATTAATCTAAGCGCAAATAATGTTCCTGGACTTCCAGAAAATACTGAAACATTTATGATTAACATTGAGCCAGGAAAGGCTTATGTTAAGGGGTTCGAGTTTGAAACTGTAGGAACGACTAAAATTTCTGCCAGAAGAGCCAGAGATTATAAGTCAAGTAACACATACAATCTATCAGTTTATTATGGCAATAAACTTGATATTACTGACGTAGATTCTGGCACATCAGGTTTTCCGTTCAGCAAAGATTTAAGGCAAGTAGATGTTCACTGCGCGAATAAAAATGCAGTAAGTTTAGATGGTGATTCTAGAACATACTATGCAACTAGAATTGGTACTGCTAGAATTAGAAATTTTGATTACTCTGGTAGCGCAAACGTATACTCAACTTATTTGACTGATATTAATTTTACTCCAATTATCGGTCACGCTAAAAAGAATTCTAATTATCTAGATGAAATCTATCTACCACTATATTTTTCTAACAGCACAGGCTCGTATGTTGATGGTATACTTACAATTTTAACTGGCAACGCAAAGGGTTCTAGCGCAGTAATAACTCGCTATGATGGAACTGGTCAAGTTGCAGGACTCAGCACTAAACTCTCAGCAGTCGTCCAACAGGGCGATATGTTTTCAATATCACTACCAATGAGTTCTGCTGAGTCATTAGTTGTACCAAATTCAACAACTTTTGCTGCTGCAGCAGGTCTAAAGGCTAATGTTGCTCGATCAAGTATTGATCAAACTGAAAGAACTTTCTTGCAAGATACAACCTTTAACAAAAATATTTTTGAATTGCCTAACTATTATATCAGATACGACAGCGATAAGAATGTAAATCTACACAGAAGATTGACTAGAAGAGTTTCTTTTGGTGGGGGAAATGGTTCTTATGTATTTGGTCTAGCAGGTCCAGAACAAGGAATATTCGATTTTGGAACTGAAGGTCAAAACGTATCTGCAGCAGAAATTTTAGAAAATATTATTGTAATACCTCTTGCTGGATCTAATGCTGGTAAACCGCTAGATTTAACTGCGCCAGGTAGAAGTGTATTCAAAGATACTAATAATCAAATTACTATCTTCACCAACAGTGGCTCTGGTGCACTATTTGACGCAGATGTTTATGTGACAGTAAAACTACAATCAGTCTCAAATACAAAAAGAACCAAGACTTTAATTAAATCTAATAATACACTAACAGCAGGTGATACTGCTGCAGGCGGAAGTGCATTACTAGGAAACTTTAACGTAAGAGTTAATTCAGCCAATGGTATTGCTTGGTATAAAACATCTGACGTAATTAATAAACTCCCAGGCGAAAAACAATCTCTGTATGTTTCTGATGTAATTAAAGTCAGCAAAGTTTATGACTCAGGAAGTTTAACTGTAGAGCCTACTTCTGCATCACTAGACATTACAGATCGTTATATTTTAGATAGCGGTCAAAATGATAATTATTATGATCATGCTTCTATCATTTTAAAACCAGGTGCTCAGCCACCAAGTGGTCAGACCGCAGTTTTATTTGATTATTTCACTCACACTGGTATAGGTCATCTTTCAGCCAAATCTTATGCTGAGACAATGTACAACAATGAACAAATACCTCTATACAAGAGCGAAGGTGGAAAGATCTATAATCTAAGAGATTGTATTGATCTTCGTCCTATAAGATTACCAGGAACTTCTGTCTTATCAACGTCAAAAACACAATTAACACCAAGAGTTAATGTTGTTTCAGGTGGAGTGATCGTTCAGGCTAATACGTCATTGTTATCTAATAATATTACTCCGCCTATAACAACTGGTAGTGTTATTGAAGTTAATGGTCAAATTAGAAAAGTTTCTAATGTAAATAATAGTCAGGCTGTAACTGTTTCGACTGCATTTACATCCACCTCAACTAATACTGGAATATTTGTTGTATCTGAAAATAAAATTTTTAATGAGTCATATATTCAAAAGCCAACTGATCCATTCGAGTTAGACTATGATTATTATCTACCTAGAATTGATAAAGTTATAGTTACAAAGGATAAAGAATTTAAAGTATTGACTGGCGTTCCTTCTTTGGCACCTCAAGAGCCAATCGAAAACGAAAACGCCATGGCGATCTATAGATTGAATATCCCTGCATTTACTTCATCTGTACAATCAATAGGACTAGAGTATATCGACAACAGAAGATATACCATGAAGGATATTGCTGCTATAGATCAAAGATTGAATGATCTAGAAGAATTTGTTCGATTGAAGGAATCTGAAAAGGATATTATTAATAATCCTCCAAAATCCCCTTCAACTCCACAAATTAACAAGCCAATTTATGGAACTCTTGTAGACGAATTTAATGATCTAACTGTTGCTGACGTAAACAACGATTTTGCAAGTTCAATTGAAAATGGTAAACTAACTTGCTATAAGAAATTAGATTCTTTCCAAATTATTCCAATGTATGATCCAGATTATGCTTATATTTTGTCTGAACCAGCAATTAAAGACAAATTTATTAATCTACCATACAGCGAAGTTCCTGCAGTAACTCAAAAGAACTACACTGCTGACGGGACTGAAAAAGTACAAACTGCAATTATTGGTAAATTTGAGGGATTTGTAACGCTAACTCCAGAAAGCGATTACTTCTACTCTCAAGAGCATCAACCACTCGTAACTGACAGCATCGGAAGATTCTATGAGATTAAACAAGACGCAGTTCCTTCTGATCCAGCACTAACTGATGCATTCATTCAAAGCATCGGTGGAAATCAGTACAATACATTTAATTATAATAATTCATTAATAGTTGGAAGTAATCAACCTGCTGGTGCTGGTGGAAGTGTAATTTATGCACCTAACTATACAACCAATCCTAATCTATATGAGCCTACAATTACAACTCCAATTAAGATTTCGTTCGCTGGAGTTGCTGTGGGAACATTCTTAAATAAGGAATGGACTGGACAAAATTATGCTGATTCTATTGGCAACAATCCAAATATATTTGCTCCTGGCTGGATTGATAATGGGTACATATCTGCTGGTACTATTGGATCTGGTCTCGGTGGATCGTTTGATTCTGGATTATATAATTTAAAATAGTAAATTTAAGAGGAAAATAACATGGCATCGGCTTACGACGAAGTAAAGTATGGATCATCCAGAAGAAATAAGAACAGAAGAATCCAAGAAAATTTGTTTTTAAGTAAAACAGATCCAGAATACACTCAAAGCAAAGTTGGACTAACGCCTTTTATTCGTGAGAATGATGTAAATTTTGCTGCTAGAAATTTAAAACCAGACGCAGTCCCAAATTATTTTCTAGACGAAATTAAAGTTAATAATTTTTGTCAAAGAGCCTCTATAATCAATGTTGCTTCTAGTTCTGCACTTACATCGGTTAAAGTTAATCAAGGAATTTATGGTTTAACATCAAAATCTTACGGTGAAGTCTTAGGCACTTCATTAACTGCAACTCAAAATTTAATTTATGTTAACAATAATTTTTTAACTATTAGAATAGAAAAAATTAATGATCCATTGAGTGCAACTGATTTTAAACTTGATGAACTTGTATATCAAACTGCACAAAATTCTCCTGCAGATCTACTCACATATACTGGTAAATTGGAGCCAGAATTTACATTCTTAGGAAAAGTAAAGAAGTGGGATTACGATCCAGCAAATCCTAATGTAGGATTCCTGGTTGTAGAACCGCTAACAGGTAGAGCAAATGTTCAGTCAACTTCTGCGACTTCTCATTATGTCTGGAATTTGTCTAGGGGTTACACTACAGTAAAACTCGCTAAGAGTTTGAATGCAAATCAAAGATTCCAGGCAACTGAAACTCTACTCTATTCTGGAAATGGAACTCCATTTACCACTATGAGTTCTACGAATGCATACAGCGCATACTCTTCAGTGGTTCCTGGCGCAAATACTGCTAATATTCCAAATAGATCAATCATACTTTCTACAGATAATCTATCCAGAGATGCTCTTTCTACATTAATAGGAAACAATATTAATATTGTTTCAGGTACAAATATGGGCTTCTCAGCCAATGTTTTACAAGTAGTTTCTAACACAGCACTAGGATGTTTAGAAGCAATTGTTGATGCAACTCTACCATCATACTCTACGTCAAATACAGTATATTCTATTGGAATGCATAAAGTAGATGACGTTGGCGGTCTATATGGAATATTCCATATCCCTTCGCAAGATAAACTTCGATGGTTGACTGGAGAAAGAGTATTTACTATCACAGATACTGCAACTCATAATGACAACAATTATAAAATGAGAGCAATATCCAAATATACTGTTCTAGGTAAATTAAACTCCACTGAAAACGCCAGAAATTTTGTTTTGAGAGAACAGACTCCAAGCAATCAACAGGCTGTTCCAAGTATTTTACAAGAAACACAGAAAATAAATGACAGAAAATACATGGCACAAACTTTCTTCACGCCAAAGGCTAATGAGATAGTCAATGGTCAAGTGAAGAATTCATATGGAATATTTTTAAGTTCTATTGATCTATTCTTTAAGTCTAAGCCTACTGATCCAGATGAATACTTGCCATTTACTGTAGCAATTTGTAAAGTGGAAAATGGATTACCAAGCGATTCTATCATAGCAGAAAGAACATTAGAACCAGGATATATTAAAGTATCAGATAAACCTAGCACTGGTAATGTGCTATCTATGACTAAGTTTTCTTTCGCTGACCCAGTCTATTTGCTACCATCAACTGAATATGCGATTAAATTAATTACTGAATCTCCAGATTATGAGGTTTGGACTGCAACAATGGGCGCTGACTATACTGACGAAAGTGGTAATATTCGCAAAGTTTCAGATCAGCCTTATGTTGGTAATTTCTTTACTTCTCAAAATGCCTCTAACTGGAATCCTATTCTAAACAAAGATTTAATGTTTGTTTTAAATAGAGCATCTTTTGAAGCAAGCAAAGAACTATACTTTACTGTTGCTGCTGATTCTGATACTATCAAAAATATAGTTATGGACGCTGTTAAAATTTCTGCAACAGAGCAGCAATTTGCTCCAACTTCTATCAAATATGAAATTAAAACTTTATTGACTGATGGAACAACAGTAGCGGATTTTGTTAAATTAGACAATAATGAAATCTATAACTTTGGAAAAGACACAGATATCTCTAGCATAAATTCTAAGAGAAGAAGATTAATTCCTGTTGCAAATGTGACCTCACTAAACGTAAAGGTTACTATGTCTACAACAGACTCTACTGTTTCCCCAATCATCAATAGAGAAAGATTTGGATTATTTACAATTCAAAACATTATTAATAATGCTGGTATCTCTAATAACTTGATTTCTATTACAAGTTCTGGAACTCATATCAATCCAGCAAATATTAATGTTGAAATTAGCGAACCTGATTTTGGTGGAAATAGAGCAACTGCTAATGTAACACCTGCTCTATTCAGTTCTGGTAAGGTTCTTGGAATAAATATTATAAATCCAGGTTCTGGATATTTCTCAACACCAACAATTAAAATTACTGAAGTTGGATCGTCATCCAATGCTACTGCTGTGGTAAACGGTGAGACTGATTCTTCTGGTGGTAATATTCTTGCCAAGTATCAAACAAAAATTGTGACTTTAGCAGATGGATTTGATTCTGGTGATCTAGTTGTTAAAATGGAAGCAATTAAACCTTCTGGCACTGAAATTGCTGTGTATTTCAAGGTTCTATCTGCTCTAGATAACGAATCTATCACAGTCAAGAAGTGGCAAAGAATGAGAGAAACTACTAACCCATCTAAATACTCTCCAGATCAAGTAACAAAAGTTCCTATTGAGTTTAGACAATCATTAGATAACGGACAAATAGAATACTTTGAAGGCGGCAAGTCATATCCTCTAGGTGGAACATTTAAATATTTTGCAATCAAAATCAGAATGACTGCTCAAGATCCTACTGTTGTTCCTATGGTTGAGTCTCTAAAGGTAATCGCAGTTCCAGGCGAAATACCTCTCAAGAAGGATGTCGACGGCGGCTTGTACGCAGGTACTGTGTAATATGAAAGTTCAAATTGAAGGAACACAATACAGTCGAGATTTGACTAATATGGCTGTACTGTGTACAGATAATTCCATTGCTGAAAAGTACAAAAGAGATTTAATGTCTCACTATCAAAATCAGCGTAGGGATGAAGAAATAAATATGCTAAAACAAGAGATGTCCCAAATTAAAACTATGTTAAAAGAATTGATTGACAGAGGATAAAATGGCAAACGCAAATATTTCAATTGTAAATTTAGTTAATACGTTTGATGAATGGCGTACAGCCACAAATGTCCTAATTCAAGACAGAAACATTCTCAGAAATCATGCTTATGTGAAGGATGAGTCTGATTTTATACTGGCTAATGGTGCAATTACTCTTGCTAGATCCACCAATGGAACTCTCTTAACACTATTGGGTTATGCCAATGCTTACATTGGTGGTGACGTTAGCACAGGCAATTTAACTGTTCGTCAGAATGCAACTATAGGTAATTTGACTGTCACAGGCAGACAAACTAATCTAGGCGATGTTGTAAATGATTCTGATAAAATTGTATTAAGAGCAACTTCATCTACTGATGGGACTGGAACTCTTAGAGTAAACAGAGGATTGCCAACTAAAAATGCTGAGATATATTTCAATAATACAGCAGAAGTCTGGCAGACTAACTATGATACATCAACTCAAACGTATAAAACAATTTTAACAACTGCAAACGTAATAGATTCAGTCACATCAACTAGTACTGCAAATGCTGCTGCGCCGAATTCAGTAAAATTAGCATATGATACTGCTGGCGCTGCAGCAAATACAACCAGAGTTTCAGCAAACGGTCTGTCTACTCTTTCGCTAAGAGGATTAAATTTTGTTAATACCGCTACTGTTACAGTAAGTATTACTGATGGCGCAGGTGCTGCTGCTGGTAATGCAAATATTGCATTTACAGCCACAAATATTTCTCCAGCGATCACAGTAAAAGATGAAGGAACAAATTTAACTACAACTCTTTCTAGTATAGATTTCACAGGCACAGGCGTCACAGCATCTGCTGTTGGAAATGCTGTTACTGTAAACATTCCAAGTGCAGGTGGTTCACAAGGTATTCAAGGTCTCCAAGGCATTCAAGGAATACAAGGAATACAAGGACCACAAGGATTACAAGGTCGCCAAGGAATACAAGGAATACAAGGACCACAAGGTCTTCAGGGTATACAAGGTCCTCAAAGTGTTCAAGGTCTACAAGGGTTACAGGGCATTCAAGGAATACAAGGACCAACAGGTATTGCAGGAACTCAATATCTTCATCATGTAACCAGTGGTTACACCAGCAGCGGAAAAGTTCATGTTCGTTCTTCTGCACCACCAGCAGGAAATACTCAAGGCGACATTTGGATTGATACTGCTGGTACTGAAGGGTTCGATCAAATTCTTACTTCCAATGGATATACGAAACTTCCGAATGGATTAATTATGCAATGGGGTTATTGGGAATCTACATCAACTTTTGTAGGCGAGCAAGCAATAGTATTCCCTACAACATTCCCAACTGCATTTTTAAATGCAACTGCTACTGCGATAGGAGTAGATGGAAATTCAGACTGCTGGGCGGAAGTAACTTGGCAAACGCCAACTACTACAGGCATGACTGTAAGGTTACAGACTACTCGCGCAGGTGCAGCAACTAAGGGCTTTTATTGGACAGCAATAGGATATTAATATGACAATTTATTATAGCAGCACTGGTAGAGGTTTCTACGATACAACTCTGAACTACGCAAGTCTTCCTGATGATATTATTGAAGTAACACCAGAACAACACTACGCACTCCTTAAAGAAATTAATAGCAATAATAAAGTTATTGTTGTGGTTGATGGTGCAATTCAACTAAAGGAAAGACCTGCTCCAGCTAAAACTTGGGAACAAATCAGAATCCAGCGTAATTATTTGTTGGCTGAATCTGATTATACTCAGTTACCAGATTTTTCTGGCGACAAAGAGGCTTGGGCAGCATATCGTTTACAACTGAGAGATATTACAATCACATTCTCTACTCCAGATGAAGTTGTATTTCCGCAAAAACCAAATTAAATTTTAATTTGGCAGTTGATAATTTAAATGCCCATCAGTCAATATCCTGTACCATTCGTAGATAATTATGTTGGCTCTTCGCCAGTCGAAGGGTACATTCTTGCATACAACTCTAATGACCCAAGCGGTTCAAATAGAGAATGGATTCCTGCAACCTTACAAGGAGAAGAAGGCGCTCAAGGTATACAAGGAATTCAAGGTCTTCAAGGACTAATAGGTTCTCAGGGTACAGATGGATTGGCTGCAGCGCAGGGTTTACAAGGCATTCAGGGCATCCAGGGTTTACAAGGCATTCAGGGCATCCAGGGTTTACAAGGAATACAAGGTTTAATTGGCTCTCAAGGTTTTGATGGTTTACAAGGAATTCAAGGAATTCAAGGACTACAAGGAATCCAAGGTCTACAAGGTCTACAAGGACTACAGGGACTGCAAGGTTTACAGGGACTTCAAGGAATTCAAGGAATCCAAGGTCTACAAGGTCTACAAGGACTACAGGGACTGCAAGGTTTACAGGGTCCTCAAGGAATACAAGGTTTATTTGCAGGGCAAGGCGTCCAAGGAACACAAGGAGTCCAAGGGCTAACAGGCACGCAAGGTTCTATTGGTGCACAGGGTGTACAAGGTTTATTTGCTGGACAAGGTGTTCAAGGAATACAAGGAATAACTGGAACTCAAGGATTCACTGGCACTCAAGGAACTCAAGGAGTGCAAGGAACCATTGGGTCGCAAGGGATACAAGGAACTCTTGGAACACAGGGATTTACAGGCACTCAAGGAACTCAAGGAGTGCAAGGAACCATTGGGTCGCAAGGATTAATTGGCACGCAAGGCTCACAGGGAACAACAGGTTTTCAGGGCACCCAAGGAGTACAAGGAACTATTGGGTCGCAAGGATTGATTGGTACTCAAGGATTCCTCGGTCCTCAAGGTTCGCAGGGGTCAACTGGACCTCAAGGAGCCACAGGAACACAAGGTTTAGTTGGAGTTGGATCGCAAGGTTCTCAAGGATCAACTGGTCCACAAGGAACAACAGGAACTCAAGGTTTATCTGGCACTCAAGGATCAACAGGTCTTCAAGGAACTACTGGTTCGCAGGGTCAAACTGGAACTCAAGGATTAAGTGGAACTCAAGGCGATTTAGGAACTCAAGGATTAGCTGGTGTAGGATCTCAGGGAACACAGGGAACTATAGGCTCTCAAGGATTATCTGGCACTCAAGGATTTACTGGCGCTCAAGGCACAACAGGTTCTCAAGGTCAAACTGGCTCTCAAGGATTATCTGGCACTCAAGGATTTTTTGGAACACAAGGCTTACTAGGTGTCCAAGGAATTCAAGGAATCATAAGTTCTCAGGGATTATCTGGTACTCAAGGAACAACTGGTCCACAGGGGACAACAGGAACTCAAGGATTACTCGGTGTTGGATCGCAAGGTTCTCAAGGATCAACTGGTCCACAAGGAACAACAGGAACTCAAGGTTTAGTTGGAGTTGGATCTCAAGGTTCTCAAGGTTTAGCAGGTTCTCAAGGTTCAGAAGGAAGTCAAGGTTTAATAGGCGTTCAAGGAATTCAAGGAACTACAGGTTCTCAAGGATTATCTGGTACTCAAGGATCAACAGGTCTTCAAGGAACATTTGGAACTCAAGGATTAATTGGAATTGGGTCTCAAGGTTCTCAAGGATCAACTGGTCCACAAGGAACTACTGGAACTCAAGGTTTGATAGGTATTGGTTCGCAAGGTTCTCAGGGATCAACAGGCTCTCAGGGATCAACTGGGGCACAAGGTACTAATGGAACTCAGGGAACTACAGGGTCTCAAGGAACAATTGGATCTCAAGGTCAGACAGGATCTCAAGGATTAATTGGAACGCAAGGAACAACTGGATCACAAGGTACTAATGGAACTCAAGGAACATTTGGAACTCAAGGTTCTATAGGTGCACAAGGCATTCAAGGTATATTTGCAGGTCAAGGCGTCCAGGGAACTCAAGGAACGCAGGGACTTTCCGGAACACAAGGTTCTGTTGGATCTCAAGGAATACAGGGTATATTTGCAGGTCAAGGCGTCCAAGGATTAACTGGAACTCAAGGAACATTTGGAACTCAAGGTTTAATTGGAATAGGATCACAGGGATCACAAGGAACTCAAGGAACTCAAGGAACTATTGGCGCGCAAGGTCTAATCGGAACTCAAGGATTAATAGGAACTCAAGGAACTCAAGGATCACAAGGTCTTCAAGGTCTACAAGGAACTACAGGTTCCCAAGGATTAACTGGAACTCAAGGTTTGATTGGTATTGGATCGCAAGGCTCTCAGGGATCAACTGGTCCACAGGGAACAACAGGAACTCAAGGACTAATTGGTATTGGTTCGCAAGGTTCTCAAGGAACTCAAGGATTTGTAGGAACTCAAGGCACTCAAGGAACTCAAGGATTACAAGGTCCGCAAGGAACTCAAGGATTACAAGGGCTTCAAGGTAGACAAGGAACTATAGGATCTCAAGGAACATTTGGAACTCAAGGTTTAATTGGTATAGGATCCCAGGGATCACAAGGATCAACTGGTCCACAAGGAACTACTGGAACCCAAGGATTAATTGGTATAGGATCTCAAGGTTCTCAAGGATCAACTGGTCCACAGGGAACAATAGGAACTCAAGGAACCACAGGTTCACAGGGAACTTTTGGAACTCAAGGATTTGTAGGCACTCAAGGTACTCAAGGAACTCAAGGAGTGCAGGGAACATTAGGAACTCAAGGCTTAATCGGCATTGGTTCTCAAGGCTCGCAGGGTCTGCAAGGTCTCCAAGGTAGACAAGGGACTACAGGCTCTCAGGGCTCAACTGGTTCGCAAGGAACAACGGGATCTCAGGGAATAAATGGCACTCAAGGTCTAACAGGATCTCAAGGAACATTTGGAACTCAAGGATTAATTGGAGTTGGATCTCAAGGAACTCAAGGATTACAAGGTTCTCAAGGTAGAACAGGTCCACAAGGAACTACTGGAACCCAAGGATTAATTGGTATAGGATCGCAAGGTTCTCAAGGATCAACTGGTCCGCAAGGCACCACAGGTTCACAGGGAACAACTGGAAGTCAAGGTTTAATTGGTATAGGATCGCAAGGTTCTCAAGGAACATTTGGAACTCAAGGAATTCAAGGCAGACAAGGAACAACAGGAACCCAAGGACTAATTGGTATAGGATCTCAAGGTTCTATAGGACCATTGGGTCCAACTGGACCTACAGGACCAACTGGACCACTAGGTCCTACAGGACCGACAGGACCTACAGGACCAACGGGACCGACAGGACCACTAGGACCATTAGGACCCCTAGGACCTGTAGGACCAACGGGACCAACGGGACCAACAGGACCTACAGGACTAACAGGACCTACAGGACCGACAGGTCCACTCGGACCGACAGGACCTACAGGTTTAACTGGACCACTCGGACCGACAGGACCTACAGGACCAACGGGACCGACAGGACCGACAGGACTAACAGGACCAATCGGACCGACAGGACCAATCGGACCGACTGGACCACTAGGACCGACAGGACCACTGGGACCTACAGGTCCAACTGGACCAACGGGACCAACGGGACCGACAGGACCTTCTGGTTTTGTTGGCGGCGGAAGTCCCTACTATGAACCAATACCTTACAATAATGGCTGGGTAACTCTTCCTAATGGTTTAATAATGCAGTGGGGGAGTGCTGGATTAAACCCAGCACTGTGGCCAGATATTACGTTTTACGATGATTGGTGGAATATAGATTTCCCAGTTGTATTCCCTAATGCTTGCCTTTATGCTACTGCTACTGCTATAGCAAAATGGCCAAGTTCTTTGTCAGGTTTTACTATGATTAATTATGGAACAGAAGCCAGATGGGGTATGCAAGTATGGGCTAAAGCACTCAATTTCGGTGCTGGAACTGGCTATAGAGGATTTCATTGGATGGTTCTTGGATACTAAATAAATGATTGATGAATCAAAGGAAATCAATTCATGGCTTTATTAAGAGTGTGGAACGGGACCACTTGGGTCAAACCATATTTTAATAAAACCAGAATATGGAACGGTTCACAGTGGGCATACACAAAAACTAAATTTTGGAAAGATGGTCAGTGGAAAGAATCATCAATAACTATCACTCCAGATATTTTTAACTCTGGTGTATCTCAAAATATTATTGCTCCTCCTAACTCATTTAGCGTTGTTATTAAACTTTGGGGTGGTGGTGGTGCTGGTTCCTCAATTGCTAATGGTTATGGTGCAGGCGGCGGTGGTGGTGCGTATTGTCAAAAAACTATGGCAGTCACAGCAGGTGTTACAGCATTTACATATTCAGTTGCTGCTCAAACAGCATTAACAGCATATGGAAATCAAAATCCAGCAAGCGGCTATTATTCTGAAGTAACAGGAGCAGTAACATTGTTTGCTGGTGGTGGTGGTAGTGGATATGGTAATCCTGCTTTAGGTGGTCTAGGTGGATCAGCAACTGGCGGTGATCTAAATATCTCAGGTAACAATGGTTTAGATGCAGTATTTGGTGGTAATGGTGGAAATGCTGCATATGGCGGAGGAGCAGGTGGAACTGGTTCCGCAGGCGCTGGTGCTGCTCCTGGTGGTGGTGGCGCAGGCGGACAAGATGACGCAGGTGGTCGCGGCGCAGCAGGAAGAATTATTTTTGAGTGGTATATAAGCGAATAAGTAAATACTAACATAGGCAGAATTTAATGGCAGACGATAGAATTATTCATAAAAGATCTGGAACTTCTCAAGAAGTTCCGACCGCCGATCAATTAGTATTCGGCGAACTGGCTGTTAATTACGCCGATGGTCGTTTGTTCACTAAACTGTTAGATGGTTCTGTTACTGATCTAACAGGTTTGCCTGAATCTAATAATACAATTTATGTTTCTTTGGGTGGTAATGATAATAATAACGGTAAAGAACCCGCTGCTGCTAAAAGAACAATCAAAGCAGCATTGAATGCTGCTACTCCATTTACAACTATTGATATTTCTGCTGGAGTTTTTGAAGAAGATACTCCTTTGATTATGCCACAATTTACAACGATTCACGGCATCGATCAGCGTATTACAACAGTTAGACCATTAAGTGCAACATTTACTGCAACAATTTCAGGGACAACAATGACTGTAACAGCAGTCACAAAAGGTCGCCTAAAAATTGGCATGCAATTAAGTGGAACTGGAATTACAACAGGAACAAAAATTACTGATTTTGTTTCTGGTGATGTGATGGGATTTGTTGGCGTCTATACTATCAGCACTTCTCATACTATCGCATCACCTACCACTATTAATGCAATTTCTTTAAGAGATATTTTCTGGGTAAATAATTCTTGCTACATTGCTGGTCTAGCAATGAGAGGTCATTTAAGTCCATCATTTGCTGTAGCATTCCCAGACGTTGTTGAAACTGGAACAGCAGAAGGTCCTGGTCCTGGCGCTAATACAATTGTTCTAGATAGAAGACATGCCGTCACTGGAGACGGTTTAGATGATTATTATCGCGAGATGAGATTACAAATCACCAGTGGAACTGGCGCAGGACAAACTAGAAATGTTCTTTCGTATAGCACAGAAACTAGAACAGCGTATCTAGATGCTAACTGGACTACAGCAATCAATTCAACATCAGTCTACAAGATAGATATTGAAATTCCTGCTGTTCCAAATCTTCCAGTTACAAAAAGATACAGCCAACACATTACAGCCTCTCCATATCTCTACAATCTTGCATCAGTAACTACAACTGGTTCAGGGATGGAGATCGATGGATTTAAAGCGGCTGGACTTCGCTCATTCGTATCTGCGCAGTTTACGCAGTTTAACTCTGGTGGTGAAGGCGTCGTCATTAAGAACATGGGCTATGCTCAGTTGGTTTCCATTTATGGTATTTGCTGTGATGTTGCATTTAGAGCAGAATCTGGCGGCACAGCATCAATGGGTAACTGTAACGTCAACTTCGGTAATCGCGGTCTAGTGGCAAATGGCGTTGGTCCATTGCTAATGACAGGCAAATCTGGCTTCGTGTATAATGAAACAAAATGCTCAAGAGACACAAAATTAATTGTTGATGCAGTCGCTCAAGACTTGTTGTTCGGTGGTCAGTCTCAGTCAACATTTGCTGGTATTCAATATTGGAACCAAGATCCACTTACAGCAACCAGCGCATCTTCAATTGCAATCGGAACAGGTTCAAAAGCATTCAATGTCGGAACTGGAGTTGCAAGTTTAGATGCTGGTGAGTATGTCAAGGTAGTTTACGATGAAGATAATATGATGTATGGTACAATTACATCATATGTTGGATCAACTCTTACACTAAACATTACTCACGTAGTTGGTAGCGGAACATATGCTAGTTGGTCTATTTACACACCAGGTTCCCTCGAAGTTCCTGCTTCTCAGATAACTGCCACATACCAAGCAATTCAACAGGCTGGTATTATAGCAGCAACTTTTGTTGCAACTACTGCAGAAAAGAATTTCGTTACTGCCGCATGCAATAAAATTGTAGATATCATTCGATACGGAACAGCAAGATTAACAGATCAAATAGTACCAAACACTTTAGATGCTAGCACAGTTGGCGCTGTGACTGCTGCATATTCAGCCTTGCAAACTAATAAGGGAAGCAAGACAACTGCTGGAAGTATCATCAAATTAACTCTAGACTGGATTCAGGCTAACTATCCAGCATTGTATGCAGATTCTGCAATTATGGATCGCTGCGCAACTGACTTAGGATATATCGTTGACTGCGTTTCATTCGATCTTTTGTACAATGCAGATCCAACTTACGCTGCACCATCAAATAAACAAACCATTCAGGCTGGTGTGTACTATTATGGTTACACGTCAGTGAGTGCAGTTGGTGATGAAATTCCTCAAACTGTTGCTGCTTATGAAAGAATTAAGGCTCTTGCAGCATATGTTGCTATGGACACCGCTGTTCCAGCAGATCTAAAATATCAATCAGCAGTTGCACAAGACCTAACTGGTTCAGGCGGAACATCAACTCAAGCAGCAACTTCTAACACTAATTTGACTTGGATCACCAATATTATTCAGAACGGTCCATCCGTTGTTCCTTCTAACTTGTTTACACCTATTCCTTTGACTAGAAGCAGCGATCCTAATGTTCAAAACGCTGCTAGATTGTTAAAGTTGAATAGAGATTTCATTGCTGCTGAAACTACTGCTTATCTAAACACAGTATTTGGTGGCAATAATCAGACAGGATTTACGATCAGAGTAAGTAATATTGTTCCTGTAACTGATATTCGATTCAATATTACACCAGACACGAAACCATATCTCGGTCTTGTAATGCAAATTGAAGGTGAAACAACCCTTGATATTCAATTAGGACCAGGATATACTGTCGGCGATGTAATTAAGGTTTCATATGATGCTTCGAACTTCTTCGTCGGAACAGTTATTGCTTGGGATACTGTAACTGAAACTGCTACGATATCAATTTCAAGTACGACAGGATCAGGCACATACTCCAACTGGAATACAATCATTAATGGGCAAACTGCTCCTAATGGAAAACCAGGAAGATTCACGCAAAATATTACTCTCCCAGTTACTGGCACAATATCAATTCCAGGATTGGATACAAGTCTTGTAATTCCAAAATACAGAACTATTCTTGCTGCTGAAACTTCAGGTGATATAACTACGCTTGAGTTGGATGAACGAATAACTGGTGCATTAACAATTAATGGTGTTGCTTATCCAAACGGACTACCTAAAGGCACTAATGTGAAGTTCTATCAGAAGTCTGCTCTTTCTGCTTCAGGTCAAACATTTGAATTCGTTGGTTCTGGAACATCTGTTGCTACAGCACTTCCTAGAAACGGCGGCGACATTATTCAAGCAAATGAAACCGTGTCAAGTAATGGTGGTATAGTATACTTCACCTCTACTGACCAATTCGGTAACTTTAGAATTGGTGAGGATTTGGTTATTAACTTCAATACAGGAACTTTGTCTGGTAGAACATTCACTAGATCATTGTTCGCTCAAATCACACCGTTCGTTCTTGCTCTAGACTCTTAATAGAAAATAGGATAAAAAAATGGCAGTACTAGTACCACTAAATACATTTAAGTCTTTAACGAAGACAGTGACTAACGTAGATCAAATTGCATATACGGCTCCAATAGGAGTTTCAACAGTTGTTCTTCTTTCTCAGTTTGTAAACATTACTTCATCCTCGGGGACTGTAACTGCTAAAATTGTAAAGAGCGGAACTCCGACAGAACTTATCAAAGATTTTGCAATTCCAGGAAATGATGCTGGAACTGTTTTAACAGGTAGATTAGTTTTAGAAGAAGGCGATCAAATCCTCATTAGTGCAAGTGATCTAAATAAATTTAAATTTATTTTTTCATATCTTGAAACCGCCAACGCTTAAAGAAGATTTTAAAAATGACAAAACTTATTAGTGGTAAAAAGAAAACAGTAGGTCCAGTCGCAGCACAGGACGTAACAACTCGTCATGATTTCGTAGATTTAAGTTTAGTTGAACCTAATCTTGGAATAAGCACTGTTGGATATGTTCTGTCATATGATCCCAGTGCTCCTGGTCACAGAAAATGGGTAGTTCCTGCTGTTCAAGGAACTCAAGGAACAACTGGTGGTCAAGGAATCCAAGGTATTCAAGGCATTCAGGGTCTACAAGGCATCCAAGGTATTCAAGGTATTCAAGGTATTCAAGGGCTAGTTGGCTCTCAAGGTACTTCTGGTGTAAATCCACCAAGTATCCAAGGCATCCAAGGTATTCAAGGTATTCAAGGTATTCAGGGGCTAGTTGGCTCTCAAGGAACCTCAGGGGTATCACCCCCAACAGTGCAGGGTCTTCAAGGTATTCAAGGTATCCAAGGTATTCAGGGGTTAATAGGTTCACAAGGTTCCACAGGAACTGCAATTAATGGCACCCAAGGTTTACAAGGCATCCAAGGTATTCAAGGTATTCAAGGTATTCAAGGGCTAATTGGTTCGCAGGGTGGAACTGGAACAGCGAGCCAGGGTTTACAAGGCATTCAAGGCATTCAAGGTATCCAAGGCATTCAAGGTTTACAAGGACCAAAAGGAGATACAACTGGTGGTAATGTCGGAGACATAATACCAACACCTTCTGTTGCTGGTAGAGTCGCTGTTTTCAGTTCTCCTACTACGATTACAGGTTATCCAACATTTACATTTAACAACACTACTGGTACAGTTACATCAGTTGACTACAATTCAACGTCAGATAAAAAGTTAAAAACCAATATTAAAAACATTGAAAATCCTCTACAGATAATCAATAAATTAAATGGTGTTACATTTAAGTGGATAAATCAAACTGATGCAACGACACACGTAGGTCTTATTGCACAAGAAGTTGAGAGCGTTATACCTTCTGCTGTAAGCGTTGATCTTGGTGGATATCTAGCAGTTAGTTATGATAAACTTATCCCAGTTTTACTAGAGGCTGTTAAAGAATTGAATGAAAGAATAAAAGTTCTGGAAAACAAATAGTAGGCGAAGTAAAATGAGTTACACAGAACTTACAATTGATCAAGGATCAACATTTAATTACGAGATCAATTTAAAACAGCAAGATGGCACAAGTTTGAATTTGACTAACTGTGTATTCACAGGTCAAATCCGTAAATCATATTATTCTAGAAAACAAACTGCAAATTTAACTATCAATGTAATTGATTCTGCAAATGGAAAAATCAATTTGACTCTTACTGCAGCCAACACTGCTACTATTGCTGCTGGTAGATATTTGTACGATGTTAAGATGGCAAATACTGCTAACGGCGTTGTAAGTAGAATTTATGAGGGAGTCGCGACTGTTACGCCACAGGTTACGAAATGACTTATAAGATTAATAATACAACAGTCATAGAAGACAATGGCGATGCTAAGTTTACCCAGTTAACAGTAACGGGTGGATCAATATTTTTACCAGACGTCAATCCAACTAGAAATACAGTTGGATACAAATTAAATTCGCAAACTAACATCGATACTTCAGGTAGAGGCGTACATTCAAAAGTAATAATAGACGCTGCTTCGCCTAGTAATTTTGCAATAGTTGGTTCTTCTAAGAGTTCAGGATATGCTGCTGGCGGGGTTGGTATTGGAGTTAATTCAGGTCAGTTTCCTTTTGGTGGATTAGCAAGCAATTTTGCTGTCGGCGATCACCATTTTGCATTCATTAACAGATTTCCTATTAATTTTAGTGGTGCTCCTGTTTTTGTGCCTAATAGAACAGCAACTACCGAACTTTTTAGTCTCAGTACTTCTTCTTCAGTAAATAAATTCCCATTTTCTAATGAGTCTAATAACAGTTTAATTAATTCACTAGAAGTTCCTGCTGCATTTGCATCAGGAACATCATCAGAAACAACGGCATATACATTTGCTGGTACTAGTCTTCTAGATTTTGATGGTTTGATGTCAACACTTAGAGATTTTCCTAGTTTTACTAGTCCTGTTAACGCATATCACCATTTACCAAACTATTTACAAGGATTTGTAGATAGAGTAAATATATCTACTGTACAAGGAATTTTTCAAAAATTTACTTTTTCTTCAGATATTAGTGGTTCATTAATTAGCAGTACAAACACACCACTCACTAAATTTGGAATGATGGGTTATCAAAGTCAGACTAGAGGATATACATTTGGTGGTGTACCACAACTTCCTTCTGCATTCAATCCACCTTCTGTTACTGTCCTTTCTAGTAGTGATATGTCTAGATTTCCATTTTCTACTGAGGTTATTTCTTTAACAGGAATTTCTTCTCCATCAGGGACTTCATTTGGATCTAATGTAAACAGCGCAGAAAGTGGGTATATATTTGGCGGACATAGACTGTATGGTACTATACAGTATAATCCAAATATACCATTTTCGCTTTTAACCTCAATGATAAAATTTCCATTTGCTACTGAGACTTATACTGTTACTAACTCTAGCCTTCCATTAGGAGATTCTAGAGCATATCAACACACTCACCAATCACCTACTCATGGTTACAGCAGCGGTGGGATTAACGACGTTGTTACTCCTGATGAAGCCACTACATATTCTATCAGAAGAAGAAAATTTGCATTTGCATCTGATAACACAATATTATCTGTTGCAAATTTATCAGAAGAATTGTATACTAGATTTGCCACGCAGTCTTCAGACGCATCTGGATACATAGACTTGAGAAGAATGACGCCAGTGACTCCTTCTTTTGCAAGAGACACTGTCGTAAGACAGAGAATGAAATTCCCATTTGCTAGCGATTCTGATGCTGCAGATAACGGCGGTTTTGTTGATTTTGGTATTGCTGGCGCTGTAGGATTTAGTGGTGGATAAAAATGGCGTTTAAAACTAACGATACAACTAGAATTGATAATGACAGAAAAGCATCATTAACAAATGTTGCTATGCCAACTACTGGTGTTTTAGAAGTTAACACTGTTGGTGGAGGTGGCGGTGGTCCTCTCGCTTCACCTATGCAGGGAACAGTAAAGGGTTTGGTTGCAGGTGGATCAACAAATTATGGATATCAATTTGATTCAGCACTTAACAAAGTTGAGAGTTTTCCGTTTTCTAATGAGTCTAATGTTTTTTTGTATTCATCACTAAAAGTCGGTACTATCAGCAGCACTGGACACAGTTCTACAACTGATGGATATACAGTTGCTGGTTATACACAAATTGCTCCTAGCACTGGAAATCTTACTCCTGGTCAGCCTGTTTATATCGATCGACATTTTTTAAAATCTATAGACAAAATTCCATTCTCAGCAATAAATGTTTGCACTTTTGTCGGCAATCTATCAGCCACGCGACATTTGGCAGGCGGTCATTCTTCACCAACATCAGGATTTGTTTCTGGTGGAGCGCATTTACCAAGCCTACTATTAGTTCCATTAACCTCAATAGAATCATTTCCGTTTTCTACTGGTAGTGTTATTTCTTCATATGTTGGAGATTTAGGAGTAGAAAGTTATGAAACTGCAACTCAGTCAAACGAAACGCATGGATTTAGCTGTCAAAACTCTAATGCGCCATTTGTAAGAACAATTGTTTCTAGACCAGGAGAAGTAAGAATTGACAGATTTCCGTTCAGCACTAGTGTGACTTCTACTGATATTGGTGATGCTATAGGAAATCTATATCGAGCAGGGATATCTGCTCCTGGACCAGGTTTCGGTTATATTGCAGGTTATTTTGAATCTGGAGTCCATTTAACTGGAATACAGAAGTATCCATTTGCTTCTGGTGGATTTTCAGCTATAATAGGTGGATTGACACAAGCAACCAGCACTAATGCAGGACTTTCTTCATCCACTAATGGTTATTCCATTGCTGGAGCAACTAATGTGCCTGGCGGAACTACAAGAATTGAAAGATTTCCTTTTGCGACTGATAACAACTCTTCCTATATCGGAGACATTTCTGAGGCTAGACTCAGTTTGAATTGTAGTTTCCAAGATTAATATTATTGTAAATTATGGAGTTTAAGTTATGGACAAATTACCAAGCCCTAAAGATTATTTTGATAAATTTGGTTATGTTATTCTAAAAGAAGCACTACCAAAGGACGTATGTAAACAATTAACAGAACATATGTTCAAGTTATTTGATGAAGGTAAATTAATTAAAGATGAACAATGTCCATTAAGTGATTCCGTCTACGGTGATCCAATTTTTGATGATCTTTTGCAAAAATATGCAAAACCTTTGGGCGATCACGTTGGAAAAAATCTACTTCCGACCTATACTTATGCAAGAATTTATCGAAACGGCGAGGTCTTAAAAAGACATAAAGACCGACCAGCGTGCGAGATCAGCGCAACAATTACTCTTGGATATGATGGTCTAAAGGTTTGGCCAATATTCTTTGACGAAGAAAAAGAAATTGCAGTTGATCTTGAAATTGGAGAATTAGCACTGTACAAAGGCTGTGATATTACTCACTGGAGACCAGCATTCAAAGGTAAGTGGCAAGTACAAGTGTTCTTTCATTATGTAGACGCAGATGGTCCATACAAAGAAGAATACAAAGATCGAAGAAAACAATTTGGAGTAGACAAGACGACTGCTCAACAACAAAAAAATGATGACCAATTGTCGTTCCCGCTACCTTTGTTTAATTCCGTTATTATCCCTCATGCTGATGAAAAATTCCCAGGGTATTTTTGCATAGACAGTAATAATCTAAAGGAATTGATGTTTACTAAAGAAGAATGCGATAAGATTATTAAAATTGCAAAAGAAAACTACGCTGCTCCAGCCTCTATCGGCGGCGGAAACGGAGGAATGATAGAAAGAAAGATTCGATCTGCAGAAATCTACAATGTAGATAATACTGAGGAAAACAGATGGATTTTCGGGAAGATGGCTTCTATCGTATCCCTAGTAAACAAATATCACTTCGATTATGATATTGCAGGGATTACGCATTCGCTACAATTGATCGAGTATGTTTCGACTGAAAGCGTTAAAGGACACTATGAGTGGCATACAGACTCAGGTCCTGGTCCTTCTGCTCTTAGAAAGATCTCGGTTACTGTACAATTAAGCGACCCATCAGACTATGAGGGTTGCGGTTTGTTTATAAATAATCATGGTTCTATTGTAGAAGGCACAAAAGAACGCGGTTCCGTTCATATGTTCCCGAGTTATATGGTTCACAAGGTAGACCCTATTGAAAAGGGTACTCGATATGCATTGGTTATTTGGATTCATGGATCAAGGAGATTTAAATGAGTGAAGTTCAAAGTGATACACAAACATTGGAATTGAAGCAGCCAGAAAATGTTACCAACAAACAGGTAGCAATTTTTGAAGAAATTCGTAAGGATTTGGCAGTTTCTTCCGAAGTGAAGGTGCCATTGAATTATGTTTTTGGTAAGGGTCAACTTGCCAATTTGCAAAGTTTTGGTGGAACATCAATTCAGGCTAACGCTGAGAAAGTTGATAAAGCCTTGCAAAATATGAGTGAGTTGCAGAATATTTGGAACCATAGCCACACGCAGTGGATTTGGAGGCATTTGAATCTCAGTTATCATTCTCCACATAAGAATATGCGCCAGATTTGCGCAGAAATTGCAGCAAAAAGATCTGCGCTGAATGATGCTAAGTGGAAACACGTAGAAGCCGAGTTGCGCCTACGTCAAATTGAAGAACAATTGGCAAAAGAAAATCTTGAGTATTGGACTGAAGTCAGGCTCAAGATTGAGTTGGTCAGAATTAAAGAGAGTCTATCAGAAGGCGTGACCTATATTGAAGGCGCCATGAAGGATGTTCTAGTGTTGAATGAACTTTATGAGCAGTTGAAAGAAAAGGTTTCTGACTTCTCAGAATATGATATTGAGAAGGTAGAGACAAAGTCACACCTCAAGAGAGCGCTCGTTCAATGTATTCGCGACGTTCGCCAGTTCGGTTCAATTTCTAAGGGTGAGCAAGAATATATTGAGCAGATTGGAATTAATCCAATGAAGTTGCAGAACCTTATGCGTAAATATGTCCAAGCAGAAGAAAATTCTGATTCTTGGGATGTCAGCGGTCTATATGAGTTCGTTGATAAACTCACAGAAGAGTTGGTTGATGTTTATAAGGTTGATGTTGTAAGAATGAGAATGCAGGGATTTAGCGAAAATCCAATCGAGAATTTCTCATACACTGAGAAGGTTGCATTGTTAAACAAAGACAAGTAAAGAGAAAACAAAATGGCAGTAGTAGAATATATGGTTTATAAGGAAGGCAGCAGAAGAGTTGTACCTTCTTTTCTATCAGATTGCGGTCATTGGAGAAACCCAGCCGATAACACTTTTATTGGCTGGGTCGATGATGTCAGAGATTTCTATGTTCCTGACACACTATCTTTTTTGACTAAAGAACAATTTGCTGCACGAGCAGTCGAAATGCATCACGCTAATCCTCAAGAAAAACTTGATCCTAATAATCCAGAAGTTAGTGTTCAGTTGACAGATCAAGAAGTGATTGACCTTGCAAATTTTTGGTATGATGATTATGTTTCTAGAAATTCTCAGCAAACATAATAAAAAATGACCATTAAAGTTTACAGAGACAGAATAGAATTAGGAAACTATACATTAACGGCAACACCAACAGGTGCTTCGTTTAATGGTAGTATTGCTGTTTCTAAATTAGGCAATAATTTTACTGTAGGTCAGGGAAAGTCTTTTGCATATAAACACGGAGCAATAAACAGTTGGGTTGGACCAAGTTCTTTTACAGCATCACCTGTGACTGTTTCTTCTTATAGATTTCCATTTGTTTCTGATCAAATAATACAAGACGTCAGTTCCTTTAATCTAGTTCCTATTAACAATGTTTCTAGAGGAACATATCATTCTAGCGAAACTCATGGGTATACTACTAAAGGAGCAGCAATAGGTAGTGTCGCGACTGCTGGCAGGGCTAATTATTTTAATGGGTTTTCCTCGTGGCATCCTGCTTCTTCTAATGGTCTGCAGCCAATTACGAGATATTCGTTTAGTTCTTTCGCAGGCAGCGAAGATATCGGTGCTCTTTCTCAAACTTTAAATCCTTTTAATTCTGCAACTAATCATATGGTTAGTGTTCCATCTTTTATAGGATTTTCTTCTAAAGAAAATGGTTATGTCGGCAGCGGTTATTTTCCTGGTTTTTTCTCCCCAGTTTTAGGATTAATTTCAACTAGAATTGGATTAGTTAAATTTTCTTTCAGCGATTCAAGTAATAAAGCAGTTTTATTTCAGGAAGATACTAGATTACCATCTGTGCCTACAGCGCCAAATATAGATTCAGCAGTTGCTACTCCTAATTGGCTCGGCACTAGTCTAAGTAACGAAAATTATGGCTATTTTATAAATTCTAAAAGTGTAACAGTCACTCCACAAGGTTCAATACCTGCCACATTCTACAGAAAATTTCCATTTATCACTGAATCGCAATTGTTTAACATAGGGACGCTTTCTACTAATCCAACAGAACAGTCTGAGCAATATATGACAGGTATTACTGGTCCAACAGCAGGATATTGGGTCAGCGGTCAACCAGAGGCTTTAAACGGTAGTCTAATACTTACTCCGACATCACCGCCAATCTCGCCTACTCAGTTATTTAGAAGTCAAACTTCTAGTAATAAAACTCATAAATTTCCTTTTGCTACTGATGTAATATCAGTAATCTCTCACACCCCAGAAGTTGGTTTTGCATATTCAGGAAGTTCTAGTGAGACCAAGGGTTATTTGTTAAACGGATATGTAGAAAATGCACTACCACCATTATCAGTTCCTTTCCAAGTTAGCAATCGTCAATTCACTAGCATTGTAACTAGCGATGCTTTTTCTCCAGTTAATAATGTCGGTGTTCCTTTTATATTTCAAATTGCTGGTGGTTTTAGAAAATCTTTTTCTTTTTCTTCCGAGGCTACGATGGTTTCCTTAACCGACGGTTTAAATCAAGATTCTAGCGGCGGAGCACATCAGCAATAAAATGACTATTAAAATTTTAGAAGACAAAATAGAATTTGATAATTTTTCATTAACGCTTTCTAACAGAGGATTAAGCGTTAATGAAAAAAATAGTTCATCAATTTTGGCTGAGTTAAAAGCGGCTTCTATTTTACAGAGCACATATTCTTTTCAGGGCAGTCAATTCGGTTACATTTCAGGTGGGTATTCTATTCCTTCTACTTTCGGTGGACCATCACCATCTGGATTAGGATTAGAAGAAACTCAGCAAATTTTAAAGTTTCCTTTAGTTGTTGCTGGTGGTTTACTTTCTCAAGTTTCAAATTTAACTGATCAGCAAGGGCATGGACTCACTGGTAATAAATCTGCAATTAGCGGATATACTTGTGGCAGCCTCTACAATACTTTTTCTTGGCCAACTGCACCATCAAGTCCAGCAAAACCTATTGAGTATACTAGCGTTCGTAGCGGAAAAAGTAGATTATCATTTAGTTCAGATTATAATACAACAGAAGGTGGTACTTTTGACGATGGCGCATTTGATTATGCTGCTGGTCACTCTAGTTCCACACATGGATATGTCTCTGGCGGTAGAGTAAGTTATGCAATACCAGGAAATCCAGTTTTTACTGTAAGTGGAACAACATCAATTAGAAAATTTTCTTTTGCTGCAGATTCTAACGGCACTATAGTTGGTAATTTACAGGGTGTTGATTTGGGCGAAAGAATGTTTGCCGCTGGTTGCTCTTCTTCGACTGATGGATTTTCTGTTACTAGAAACAATAACAATAAATTTCCGTATGCATCTGAGTCTAGTGTGTCGTTTGCTCCGAATGTGCTTCCAGGAACTTATGATTTAAGTGCGGCTCTTTCATCTACCACTCATGGGTACATTGCAGGCGGTTCACTTGGAGTTCCAGTGAGTTTCGGGGCTACAGGCATAGGCGGAAATTTAAACACTGGAGGAACTCCAGGAACTATTAATCCATATGGTCCTGATGATCCAGTAAGAGATATAAGAAAATTTTCTTTTTCTAGTCACTCTACAGTAACTTTAATTGGTAATTTAATTTATCGTAAAGGAAGTTGCACTGGCATTTCTTCTATTGCACATGGAATAGTAGTTGGCGGAAGATCTAATCCTACAGGTTATGCTGGACAACAATTAATTGAAAGGTTCCCTTTTGCTGCAGATGTAAATGGGATTGAAGTCGGCGATATGACAAGATCAAAAAATGGCTCAGCAGGATTCCAATACTAATGGCAATTAAAATATCTTCAGATAAAATAGAAATAGGCAATTACACGCTGACTGAATCTTCTGGCGGGATCATCGGTATGAGAAAATTTGCTGCAGATAAAATTAAAGGTTCTCTAACTTTTAATGGAACTTTGTCTGTAACTTCTATTTACAGTACAGACTCACAAGCCACTCGTGGAACTTTTAGCGGAGGAGTCATAAATCCTCTAAGTAATTCTTGGGCAGGAATAGATAAATTTCCATTTTCTACTATTTCTTTGGCTAGATCAGTTTCTAACTTATTTCAATCTAGAGCATATTCGGCTGCTGCATCTTCTAGAACTAGCGGTTATGTTTTTGGCGGTACTGCTGGAACAGTTACTCCTCTATTAAATCCAGCAAATCCAACCAGCGGCGCTGTGAGCACTATAGACAGATTTGCTTTTTATAATGATTTAAATGCAAAAAGTATAGGATCTTTAAGTACCAACAGAACATTATCTTCTGGTCAATCTTCTCAGAGTCATGGGTATAGCACTGGCGGAATCAGCGGTTTTAACACATACATTTCTACTATTAGTAAATATCCATTTTCAACAGATAATGGTGCGCAAGATACATCAAATTTACAAACTTCTGGGTTTGGAAGAGCAGGTATTTCTTCTAGTATTAATGGTTATTATATGTCTAGAATTGATGCTAGAAATCGTATGTTGAGTTTTACAACTACTGATGCACCGCAAATTAAAAATGGAAAATTTCCATTTGCAAATGATGCTGCTGTTTCACTAATACCTACATTTGCAGGAAATTTACCAACTGTAATGACTGGAGCATCAGCACCTGATTCTGGATATTTTGTTAACTATTGCCTCTTTTCAAATTATACGCATCCGCAAACGCCATATTTGGGTGGTTCTACTACTAGATTATCTAAATTTCCTTTTGCAAGCGAAATAACTATTAATGTTGCTGGTTATCTTTATGGGGCGCATCCTTCTACTATAATTAATAGATTTACTCAAAATAACAGTACTGTGGTATTAGGTCCATCTTTCCCTTATTCAGGATCTCCTGCTGAATTTACTGCTCATATATCAGAACATAATTACATAGCATGTTCTTCTGGAGAAACTATGGCTGTTTTAGGTGGCGGTTCTCTGGGAGAACCATCGCCAACAACAAATAACCTAAACCCATTTTTTAATGTGGGAACTCCTAATATCTACTATAAAATGAGAAGAATGGACTCATTTCCTTTTTCTTCTGAGACATTCTGTACCTATGTTGGCGATTTATCAACTGGTAGAAGTGGTATGGTAGGACACTCTGATAAATAAATACATGATAAACCAGAGGGTCTTCAATGGCAGTACCAACTTCGCGCACGGAACTTAAAGAATATTGTCTCCGTAGTCTAGGCTTTCCAGTCATAGACATAAACGTCGACGATGATCAGGTTGAAGACCGAATAGATGATGCTCTGCAAAAGTACAGAGAGTATCATTTCGACGGAACTGAACAGATCTATTTGGCTCATAAAGTTACCAAGGGTAGCATAAAAAACAAATATCTTGAGGTTCCAGACTCAATTATAGGTGTAACTCGCCTTTTACCTGTCAGTGCTGGTAGCATTAGTTCTAGCAGCACTCAAGGGTTTAACATTTTTGATATTAACTATCAAATTCGTCTAAACGACTTCTATAATCTAACTTCTTCGTCATATTCGTACTATGTAATCGCCAGACAACATTTGGCTATGTTGGATATGATTGTAACTGGTGAAATTCCATTCAACTTCAATAAGAAAACCTCAAGAATTGACGTTTTTATGGACTGGAACGGTAGAGTTTCAGAGAATGATTACATCGTTTTCGAGGCACTTAGAATCGTAGACCCAGAATGCTACGAAAAGATTTATTCTGATTCTTGGATCAAAAAGTATACCACTGCTCTAATTAAAAGACAATGGGGAACTAATCTAACAAAATACGCCAACTATACGCTTCCTGGCGGTTTGATTATAAACGGCGATAAAATTTATGCTGATGCTGAGGCTGCTATTGAATCTTTAGAAGAAGAACTGAGAGACACATTTGAACTGCCTCCTGCTATGCTAGTTGGATAATAGGTTACTACAATGCCAACAAGTGTATATTTTAATAATCAGAGTGCTAGTCGAGAACAATTGCTTCTTGAGGACATGATTATTGAAACAATCAAGAATCATGGGATAGATATTTACTATCTCCCTAGAGAGTCTCGCTCTGAACTGGATGAATTGTTTGGTGATGATCCAGTAAAATCATACAGCAAGGCTTTTCCTATAGAGATGTACCTTGAGTCTTCAAATGATTTCGAAGGCAATCAAGAATTCTTCAGTAAATTTGGTCTAGAAATACAAAAAGCAGCGCGAGTAACGATCGCGAAAAGAACATTTCATAAACATATACCGCTGTCTTTAAGAAATCATCCTAAAGAAGGCGATCTAGTTTATCTACCAGTTCAGCAAAAAATTCTAGAAATTAAATTTGTTGAAGAAGAAAAAAACTTCTTTCAATTAGGCAGATCAGATCCATATATGTATGGATTATCACTAGAAGTGTTTAAATACAATGGCGAACTATTCTCAACTGGAATCGTCACTATTGATAGCATATCAAACGACAGAGGGTTCGGTGTGGAGTATTTGCTACAACAAACAGGTTCTGGAACATACTCTAAGAATGAGATTGTTTACCAAGGAACTGACCTCGCCAATGCAAATGCTAGGGCTATCGTTTCCAACTGGAATAAGCCATCTGGGAAAATTATTCTTCGCAATATCAAAGGCGAATTTAAGAGCAATACTCTTGTTAAAGGAGTTACAAGCAATTCTCAATGGGTTCTTGTCAGTGGAAACGCTCAGGAAGATGCTAATGATCTATACGATGATAACATTAGAATTGAAGATGAATCAGATACAATTATAGACTGGAGTGAACTAAATCCATTCGGAATGCCTAACGAATAATGCTAAACAAACAACACTTTTATCATAGAATTACTAGAAAATTAGTTGTCGGTTTCGGCACGATGTTCAACAACATTCGTCTTGTTCGTTACAACAAGGCTGGAAATATTGAGATTGAAAGAGTTACTGTTCCTCTATCATATTCTGGAAAAGAGAAGTTTTACTCTCGTATCACTCAAGATCCAAATCTAGCCCAGCAAGTTCAGATCACTCTACCGAGAATGTCTTTTGAATTAACTTCTATCACATATGATCCTTTGCGTAAGGTTTCTTCATATCAGAGTCAATTCAGCCCAGACACCAAAAATAGTATGAAGAGCGCATACCAAGCGCCATACAACTTTACATTTAATTTGTACATCTACGTTCGCAACGTTGAAGATGGCACTCAAATCGTTGAGCAAATACTACCATATTTCAATCCAGATTACACGCTAACGATGAATCTCGCCAATGTAGGAAATCCAGTTGACGTCCCTATTATTCTAGAAACAGTTGCATCAGATTTAACCAATGATACTGGTTCTGGTGATACTGAGAGAATGATAGTTTGGACTTTAACATTTACTGCCAAAGCCTATTTGTATGGTCCTATTAATTCTGGCAGCGGCGCCAAGTTAATCAGAAAAGCAGTGGGAAATACTTTTATAGAGCAATCTTCAGTTGAGCCTGATAGAAGATTAGTCATGTATTCTGGTGGCTGGGGAACATATAAATCTGGAGAATTAATTTTCCAGGGAAGAAAATTAGAAGAAGCCACTGCCACTGCATTCGTTAAATACTGGAATACTAGTACGAACAATATGATTATTAACGATGTGTCAGGAGTTTTTTTGTCGAACAACAAGGTAAGAGGAGTGGTAACTGGTTCTACATGGACCATCGATACTGCTGAAACAATAGAAAGACAGGTATTTAATCTTGAGGTTTATCCTAAACCTTATAATGCGAATGCCAACGATGATTATAGATACATTGAGGCTCTACAAGAATTTGACTTCTTCGGCGATGACACTGCCGACGCAACTGTCATATTTACTGATAATGATAATACTACCTCTGACGACGACGATAACGGATAAAGGTAAAGAGTAAAAATGACTCAACAATTTATTAATATTGGTACAGTTGCTAATGACGGAACAGGCGATCCGTTAAGAGAAGCATTTGTCAAAATCAATCAAAACTTTACCGATCTATATGCTGGCGCTGGCGGTATCGGCGCTCAAGGTGCTGCTGGTACTGATCAAGGACCGCAAGGAACTCAAGGTTTACAAGGTCTCGCTGGATCATTTGCGGGTCAAGGCATTCAAGGTGGATTTGGACCACAAGGTTTAATTGGTACTCAAGGTCTAAATGGTGCATTTGCTGCGCAAGGCATACAAGGTAGACAAGGCACAATCGGTTCGCAAGGCATTCAAGGCGATTTAGGAACTCAAGGCTCTATAGGATTTACTGGATTTACAGGTTCTCAAGGCGTTCAAGGTCAAATTGGATCTCAAGGATTAAACGGAATCCAAGGCGCACAAGGTGATCTTGGAAATCAAGGCGTACAAGGGCAAATAGGTTCGCAAGGATCTATAGGTTCTACTGGTTTAACTGGATTGCAAGGTTCACTAGGACTTCAAGGTGTACAAGGTCCAGGAAGTAATTTACAAGGTCCTAATGGAACGCAAGGTGCTCAGGGCGTACAAGGTTCGCTAGGATTTGGATTACAAGGTTCTATCGGAACTCAGGGATTCGCTGGAACACAAGGAGCATCAGGAACTCAGGGTTCTATCGGAAATCAAGGCACACAAGGAACTATTGGTGCGCAGGGATCATTCGGTTTTACTGGATTAACTGGTAATCAAGGAACTATTGGTTCTCAAGGTCTAATCGGAACTCAAGGATTAGCAGGAACGCAAGGATCATTTGGTGTACAAGGAACTCAGGGATCTCAAGGAACTATTGGTTCTCAAGGTCTAATTGGAACTCAGGGACTGGCTGGAACACAAGGATTTGTTGGAACTCAAGGAACTCAGGGCGTTCAAGGCACACAAGGCACACAAGGAACAACTGGATCGCAAGGTCAAAATGGAACTCAAGGACAAACAGGTTCTCAAGGTTTATCTGGCACTCAAGGATCAACAGGTCTTCAAGGAACTACTGGTTCGCAGGGTCAAACTGGAACTCAAGGATTAAGTGGAACTCAAGGTCAAACAGGATCACAAGGAACAACTGGTTCTCAGGGCACTATAGGCTCACAAGGTTTGATCGGTACGCAAGGCGTTCGCGGTGCATCTGATTGGACTCCATTCTTAACTAATGTTTCACAGTCAATCAGTGACTCTGGGACATTTACTAAAACTGGCGGAGCCAACAATACATGGGATGCTAAAATATATTCTTCACAAGGATATCAAAGAGGCGCTTATTGTTCGGCTAAAACTAGTACAACATCAGGCGTTGTAGCATTCGGTCTAAATTCTGATCCTACGACTGGAACTAATTACACAACAATAGATTATGCATTTTATCTTGATAATGGTGCTGTTTCTATTTTTGAAAATGGAGTTAGCGTATATACTGGTGGAAGTTTTGTTGTTAATGATGCATTCTATGTCACATATGATGGTGTCAACGTAAGATACTATCAAAATGGAACTCTACTTAGAACTGTAGCAAGATTCATTACTGGTCAATTATTTTTTGATTGCGTAATATTTACTACATCAAAGGCTATAAACACTGTTGCATTTGGTCCTATGGGAGAATCGCCAGCCCAAGGAGCACAAGGATTAATTGGTAACGGCGCTCAAGGAACTATTGGTTCTCAAGGATTTGATGGCGCACAGGGTTTAGTAGGAACTCAAGGAACTCAAGGTATCAGCATACAGGGTACAACTGGTACTCAAGGATTTACTGGTCTACAAGGACCAATAGGATCTTTCGGTGGTGCTACATTTGAATATAATTTCAGCACCAATACAGCAAACACTGATCCAACTTCTGGCTTCGTGAAGTTCAATAATGCTTCTACAATTAACTCAACGTTCATGTACATCGACACTAATGATGCCGATGGTCAAAATGTCACGAATTATTTGTTAACGATTGACGACTCAACTTCAGCAGTCAAAGGTCACTTCAAAGTTGCCAACGTCGCTAACACTTTAGAATTTTTATACTTCAGCATTGTTGGTAATCACAATTATCACAGCGTTGGCAACTCATACTTTGAAGTTCCTATTTCTGGATTGTCGAGTACAATCGGTGGCGCTGCTTTCCCTAATGCATTACCATTGTCAATAACATTTGTTCGTACTGGTGATAAGGGCGATCAAGGTATACAAGGTGCTCAAGGATTAACTGGCACTCAAGGATTCTTCGGTGTACAAGGAACACAAGGCACTCAAGGCACACAAGGATTGCAGGGTCCTCAAGGAACTCAAGGAACCCAAGGCGTTCAGGGAACTCAGGGCACTCAAGGCACTCAAGGTGTTCAAGGAAATCTTGGTTCATTCGGTTCAAGTAACTGGACTCACACTGTAGTTGCAAATATTCAACAAGATGTGACAGATGCTGGAAGATTTACAAAACCAAGCGGTGGAAATGCATGGAATGCTGCTTTCTACTCAGATCAAGAATATGTTCGTGCAGCATATGCTTCTGCTCGCTTCGAGGCTAATACTGGTCGCGCATATATCGCACTTAACTCAGATCCAGGTGGTGTAAATCCTGCTGCTCTTGATTACTCTATCTATTCAGATGGAACTGGAAATGTTTGGACGTATGTCAATAACACCAGTGGATTAAATCACGGTTCGTTTGTTGCAACACAAACATTCTATATTCTATTCAATGGAGAGAATGTAGAGTACTATAGAGATGATTTCTTGCTAAGACAAGTTAGCAGATCAGTTGGCGCTGGATTACACTTTGAGGGAATGATCTACGACCAAGGATTTGGTCTAAACAAAGTTATTTTTGGAAACTTCTCTGGAATTGGCGCCCAAGGAACTAATGGTCTGTTTGCAGGTCAAGGTGTTCAAGGAACTCAAGGATTCCTAGGAATTCAAGGCACTCAGGGTGAAATAGGTCCACAAGGATTAACTGGAACACAAGGGTCTCAAGGAACTCAAGGGTTATTGGGCATACAAGGTGAAATTGGTGCTCAAGGTACAACTGGAACTCAAGGTTCGCAAGGCACTCAAGGTCTGCTAGGTTTTCAAGGCACTCAAGGCACTCAGGGGTTACAAGGCACACAAGGTACACAAGGAACTCAAGGATTACAAGGAACTCAAGGTCTAGATGGATTGTTTGCTGGACAAGGTGCAACTGGATCGCAGGGGTCTCAAGGAACTCAAGGATTAATAGGTTTTCAAGGTCTAGAAGGTCAGGCTGCTGCTCAAGGATTTATAGGTCCTCAAGGTACTCAAGGATTAACTGGCACTCAGGGTTCGTTTGGTGTACAAGGTACTCAAGGCACTCAAGGTACTCAAGGGTTACAGGGACCTCAAGGAACTCAGGGAGATCTTGGAGTACAAGGAAATCAAGGCGTTCAAGGTCTTAGAGGTTTTGAAGGATTTATTGGATCGCAAGGAACATTTGGTGCACAGGGCGCAATCGGATTTGAGGGATCTCAAGGCATACAAGGTGAAACTGGATTTCAAGGCGACGTCGGCGCACAAGGTTCATTTGGCATACAAGGATTTATTGGATTGACTGGTCCTCAGGGAACTCAAGGATTAATTGGTTTACAGGGTGTACAAGGAAATAGAGGCATTAGAGGAGCAGACAACTGGCTTCCTTTGACTGTTGGATTAATTTTCCAGAGTAATACTTCTTCAAGTACATTTACTAAAAATGGTCCTAGCGGATGGAATGCCGTTATCTACTCTAATCAGAGTTTCTCTAGAGGCGTTTTTGCAACTACTAGACTTTCTTCTAATTCGGTTTCAAGTAGCGCATACTTATCTCTTACAACAACGCCAACTTTGACGCCATCTGAATTAGAATATGCAATCGGATTTGCGTCAGGAAATTATTATGCATTCGAAAATGGGACTCAGGTTGGCTCTCAATCTGCGCACATTTTTGGCGACCAATTCTATATCTTCTATGATGGATTGAACGTCAATTATGCAAGAAATGGATCAGTATTTAGATCTACCAGTCGTCCGATTGGAAACTCTATGTATCTATCTGTCCTTGTTAATACAGATACTTTGTCTGTGACAGATTTAGCATATGGTCCTATGGGAGAATCAGTACAAGGACTACAAGGTATAAGCGGAACTTTTGCTGGTCAAGGCGTGCAGGGTGCAACTGGTTCTCAAGGCGCTCAGGGTTTAGGCGCGCAAGGAACTGATGGCGCATTCGCAGGACAGGGCGCACAAGGTACACAAGGATTACAAGGTCGTCAAGGCGGAAGCGGCGTTCAAGGTAGAACAGGCAACCAGGGACCAACTGGAACTCAAGGTGCATTCGGTGTTCAAGGAACTCAAGGCGCAATAGGTCCACAAGGTGTTCAAGGAAATCTTGGAACGCAAGGAACTCAGGGTGTACTAGGACCACAAGGTCTTGATGGAGCATTCGCGGGACAAGGTATTCAAGGTACACAAGGTCCAACAGGTCGTCAAGGAACGCAAGGTACTCAAGGAACTCAAGGTCTTGACGGCGCATTCGCAGGACAAGGTGTACAAGGAACTATCGGCTTCCAAGGTCCGCAAGGAACTCAAGGAGTATTCGGTCCACAAGGAACTCAAGGGCGACAGGGAACGCAGGGAACGCAGGGAACTCAGGGCGTTCAAGGTCTAGATGGTTTGTATGCTGGTCAAGGTGCTACTGGTTCTCAAGGCACACAAGGTACACAAGGATTACAAGGACGTCAAGGAACTCAAGGTCTAGACGGTTTGTACGCTGGTCAAGGTGCGACTGGATCGCAAGGTTCTCAAGGAACTCAAGGTCTCTTAGGTATTCAAGGTGTTCAAGGAACGCAAGGAATACAGGGAACCCAAGGAACTCAAGGATTACAAGGTCTACAAGGTCCACAAGGTCTTGATGGCGCATTCGCGGGACAAGGTATCCAAGGTAGACAAGGAACGCAAGGAACTCAGGGTTTACTTGGTATTCAAGGTACTCAAGGCGTTCAAGGAGACATGGGTATTCAAGGATACGAAGGTATCCAAGGTGAATTTGGTGCACAAGGTCTTGCTGGATCATTTGCTGGACAGGGTGTTCAAGGTACACAAGGTCTATTTGGAACTCAAGGAACGCAAGGAATTCAAGGCGTTCAGGGTCTAGATGGATTGTTTGCTGGACAGGGCGCAACTGGTTCTCAAGGAACGCAGGGTGTTCAAGGTCCATTCGGAACTCAGGGTATAGTTGGTCCGCAAGGCGCATCTTCAACAATACTTGCAAGCGCGAACTCTGGTTCAACGATCGCAGTCAGTGGAATCAACTTTGTAAATACGTCAACAATTACAGTAAGTGTGACATCAGGCGCTTCAGGTAATGCGAATGTTGCACTTTCTGCAACTGGAAGTGCTTCTGCTGCATATAACCAAGCAAACCTAGCATATGCTGCAGCAAATTCAAAACCATCACTTGGATTAGTGTTGGCGTTATCATAATAGGAGAATAAAATGCCAGAGACATTTAGAATGTATAATCAAACTTTGACAACAGCATTGGCAAACGTATATTTGTCGCCAGCAAACACAACGTCAATTGTCATTTTAGGGCAAGTGGCGAATATTGATGGTGCAAATAGTGCAGACGTTTCAATTTCTTCAACAGACAGCGGAAACACTAGCACAAAATGGCTAGTTCGCACTGTTCCAGTTCCTGCTGACGCAGCAACAACATTTTTAACTGGTAAACTTGTATTAGAAGCAGGCGATTATATTACAGCGAATGCCAGCGTCAATAATCATATTGATATTACTGTGAGCGTTTTACAGATAACACCATAATATGAGTTTCGAAGATTATTTTATCGGAAAAAGAAATTTATATGGTCCATTACCTGCTGATCAAGTTGGTACATGGGATCTAGAGGACATTACAACCTTTAGACATTATAATTTTATACAGTCTGATGACGCCGATCCATATTTTGGCTATAATGTATTGTTGCTCAATGGAGATGGAACGAACAATGGTCAAAATAATACTCTATTAGACAGTTCAACCAATAACAGAACTTTGACCAGAAGCGGTGAATTAAATCAAGGTTCATTTAGTCCATATAATGAAATAGGTCAGGGGAATTTTAGCACATATTTTGATGGCACAGGTGATTACTTATCAGTTGCAGATAATTCTGCTCTTGATATGGAAGGATCAAACTTTACCATTGAAGGGTTTTATTTTCCAATAGGAAATGCTTCTAGTTCTGCTGTTATTTTTTCTAAAAGAGCAAATAGTTCTACTGTCGGTGGCGTTTTATTTGATTTTTCTAGTGCTGGACTAACACCAAGAGTTCAGGTTGATATTGGTGGTTCTTGGGCTCTAACTTTATCTTCAACCATCGCATTTACTAATTGTTTCTGGAATCATTTCGCTATAGTTCGTAATGGTAATACATTTACACTATACATCAACGGCGTATCTGCTGCTTCAGGATCTAACACTGGATCAATACCAAACAATGCTGCAGCATTTGCTGTCGGCGCAAACGGCGATGGAACTAATGCTATAAGTGCTTGTTATATCTCAAATTTTAGAGTCATCAAAGGCACCGCTGTTTATACGTCAGCATTTACACCGCCATCTTCTCCGTTGACTGCTATTACAAATACAAGTTTATTGACCTGTAAAGCGAACAGAGCATTAGATTTAAGCACCAATGCATTTACAGTCACTGTAAATGGAAATCCAAAAGTAAGACCATTCGTACCATTTAATCCTACTGCTCCATATAATGGTTCAACTATGACAGGAAGTGGATATTTTGATGGTACTGGAGATTTTTTCACTTTTACAACTTTTTCTACAACTGGCGCTTTTACTCTTGAATGCTGGTTTTATAGAGATGACACCAACGTCACTACATACCATACAGTATTTGGTGGTCCTAATGTGAATGCTGGTGGTTTAGATAATTGTCAATTTTATGTGAATAATTCTGGCGCTGTTGCTTTTCTCTTAAATGCGGCAACAGGCGTCGGAAATACTATTAATCCAACTGGAACTGCAGTCATAAAAAATCAATGGAATCATCTCGTTAGCGTAAGAGATAGTTCAGGAAACGTTGCATTATTTGTTAATGGTTCTAGAATAGCAACATCATCAACATTTACTGAATTGAGAATAAGTCATGTTGGTAGTGGCGGTTTTTGTCCTGCTGGTTATGAGACTAGAGGCTATATTTCTGATGTTAGAATTTCTAATGTCGCAATATATGACCCAACACAAACCACTTGTACTGTGCCAACATCGCGTTTAACTGCGAGCGGAAGCACTCACATTCTAGCAAATTTTACAAATTCTAGTGTGGTTGACTACACAGGAAAAAACACTATACTGACTGGTGATAATGCAAGAGTAAATACTGCTGTATTTAAATATGGCACCTCTAGTGTGTTTTTTGATGGAACAAACGATTATCTAAGAATGGTACATAATAACGATTTTGAATTTGGAAATGGAGATTTTACTATAGAACTATGGTTGCTATTAAAGTCTTTTGCTGATGGTAAAGCCATTGTTTCTAAAGGTTGGCCAACTGCTCTTGGTCCATTTTTAATTTATACTGACGTCACTAACAATAGAATCGCATTTTATTCTTCTTCTAACGGATCTTCTTGGGATATTGCCAACCAAGTAGTAATTAAAAATTCGCCAACAACTGACACATGGAATCACATTGCAATAACCAGATCTGGAAATACTTTTAGAACTTTTTTTAATGGGGCACAAGTCAGTTCATTTTCAAATTCTTCTAGTTTAGTTAGCGCCTCAGCCTATCCATTAACTATTGGTGGCGGAGATACTGGTGTAAATAATTTTTATGGTCATGTTGATGATTTAAGAATTACTAAAGGATATGCTAGATACACTAGCACATTTACACCACCTACTAGAGCATTACCTTTGAGATAATAAAATGGCACAGCCGCAAATATTCATTGGAAAAAGAAATTTAAAAGGTCCAGAACCTGCAAACACTGCAGGCGTTTGGAAAATGTATGACATGAATCAAATGAGGCATTATGATTACATTATAGGCACAGATGCTCAAGATCCATATTTTAATAATACAACACTATTAATTAAGTCTACCGCATTAAACGGTGGAAGAAATAATACAATTTTAGATAGTTCTTTAAATACTATAACTTTAACTAGAAATGGCGATATTAATCATGGTTCGTTTTCGCCTTATGCAAATAATTGGAGCGTTCATTTTGACGGTACTGGCGACTATTTAACTGTTGCTAGCAGCGCTCAATTTGCTTATGGCACTGGAGATTTTACTTGGGAGTGTTGGATATTTCCAACTTCTGCTACTTGGACTTCAAGCAATATCTACATACTAGATCATGGAAGCAACGGTGGAACATTAAGTTATAATGGAAATAAATTAACGTATTATAATGCAACTACAGGCACAGGCTCAGTATTGTACACAACTGGATTTGGTGCAGTAACAGCATTTCAATGGACTCACATTGCTGCAGTTAGATCTTCAGGCACCACATATTTGTATAAAAATGGTGTTTTATCTGCTAGTGCAACAGACGGACATAACTATGGTAATCAGGCTGTGACCATAGGTGAATATGGCACTCTAGGAAATGCGTTTACTGGTTATATTAGCAATTTGCGTTTAGTCAAAGGAACAGCAGTTTACACATCAGCGTTTACGCCACCAACATCTTTTTTAACTGCAATTACTAATACTTCGTTATTAACTTGCAGACAAAATAGATTTATGGATTCTAGCACCAATGCATTTACCATTACTGTAAATGGTGATTCTAGAATAGATTCATTTTCTCCATTTACAAGTAAAAATTTCTATAATGCATATGATTTCGGTGGAAGTATATTTTTTGACGGAAACGTAGATTATTTTCAAACATCACCTGGTTTTGGTGTAGGAATAAACACAGATTTTACATTTGAAGGTTGGTTATATAGAACTGTAGATGCTGCGAATTATATTATGGGTGTTAATGGTTCTGCTGATTATATCGCGGATGGTGATGCATATATTGGTGTTACTTCATATGGTTATGGTGGAAATCGTTTATCAGTAAAAAATGCTTGGTCTCATTTTGCTTTAGTTCGTTCTGGCAGTACAGTTACTATTTACAGGAATGGTGTTTTACTTCAAACAGCAGGAAGTTCAACTGGCGCATGGAGTTTTAACAGAATTGGCGCATGGAATTCATTGTCATCAACTTGGCAGGGATACATGTCAGACATAAGGGTAAGTAATATCGCATTATACACATCAGCATTTACTCCACCGACATCAAGATTAACAGCCAATTCTAATACTATTCTACTGCTTTCTTCAACAAACTATAATATTTTTGATGCAACTCAAAGAAATAATATTTCTACAAATGGAGATGTTCAAAACAGTACAACTATAAGAAAAAATGAAACTTGCAGTGTTTCATTTGATGGCACTGGCGACACTTTGCTTCTACAAGATAATCCTATGCTCAGACCAGATAGCGGTAATTTTACATTAGAGTTTTGGGTAAGATTTAATAACATCTCAGGCTATCAAACTATAATTCATAAAGGTTATACTGGCGCCAATGCATATGCAATACAAACTGGAAACGGAAACGGTAGATTAATTTTTTATATTGGAGGCGCTGCAATTTTAACTGAAACTGGAACTGGTTCTGCTGGCACATGGATTCATTATGCTATTGTTAGAGATGGAAACAACTATACAATGTATCGTGATGGCGTTTCATCTGTTACAGCAACAAACTCTACAAATTTAAGCAATAACTCAACGATGGTTATCGGCGATCGAGGAGTTGGTTCAGAATATGGAACACCAGCATATCCTCTTAACGGATATATCGAAAATCTTCGTTTCACAAAAGGTATTGCTCGCTATACTGCAAACTTCACACCTCTAACAATTTATTATACGAGGTAACAGATGAAATACACCAAAAATGGTTCTTATCCTGTGCCACATATGGATAATACTCCAGGGTGGGCTTTAGTGCCAGATCCTCCATCAGAAATTCCTGAGGGTAAAGAATTAACGTGGGAAAATTGGGAATGGATCATTCGAGATCCAAGACCAATAAATAATCCTGGATTTGTTTGGAAGTGGAATCATGAAAACAAAGCATGGATAGAATATCCAATAGTTGGATATGTTCCGCCAGAACCACCACCAGAACCACCACTTGAGCCTTGATAATATTTTATGAGTAAAGTAAGCGAAAACCTTAGTGATATTTTGAACACTGACTATCTTCCAGTTGAACACAAGCAAGAAGATAGACCAATTACAGTACATCAGACTGATTCAGTTCAACCTGATGTCGATTATTCAAGATCAAACTATTACAATCTAATCGAAAAAGGCAACGAAGCCCTTGAAGGAATTCTTGAGGTTGCAAAAGAGTCCCAACATCCAAGAGCATATGAAGTTGCCGCGAATATGATCAAGAATCTTTCTGACGTTACAGAAAAATTGATGATTTTGCAAAAGCAACAACAGGATCTGAAACCAAAAGAAGCAGCAGCACCAACTAATATTAACGTAGACAAGGCTGTGTTCGTTGGCTCTACGGCTGAACTATTGAAGAAACTAAAGAATGAATCTGTCGACTAAAATAATTTACAGAAACAAAAAGAGAATAATCACATGAAATCATTTAAAGAATTTTTGTTCGAAGAACCAAAGAAGTCGGAAAAAGAGGTCCAGTTTTTCGCTCACTTCAAGAGCGCGCATGACCCAAATCACAACATCGAGCAAACCGAAAAAGGAAAAAATAAACCGACTGAGTTCTTTGCTCATTTTAAGAGTCAGCATGACAAAAAGCACAACATTGATGAAGGTGTCAGTGATTCTTACAAAAATGATATGAAAGTATTTAATTCAAATCTAAAGGCAGTAAGCCATCACGAAATGATCCCTCTGAGTGATGAAGAACAAGATTCATTAGACCACTACACTGATAAAGGGTCAGGCTCTTTAAATAAAGGATTAGTGAAAGGCTCTTCATCAGCAAGTCACAAAAAACACATAAAACAGTTAGACAAAATTACTAATCACCCTAAAAACAAACTCAAATCTAGTGTCGTCGCATACTCGGGCATTAGTGCCGCCTTCCACAAAAAATTATCGACAGTAAAACCAGGTAAAACAGTATCTTCTCCATCATACATATCAACAACATTAGACAGAGGTGTCGCCGAATCGTTTGCGCATGGAGCAGATAAAATAGGTGCGAAAAGACCTTTTATACAGTTTCATCTTCCAAAGGGATATTCTAAGGGGCGACATATTGAACACGTCACACAAAACCCTGATGAAGAAGAGTTTCTCTTGGCTAGAGGGCAGAAATTTAGGTATCTAAAAAAGACTGAACACAAAAGTGAAAACTTTGATCAAACACACATAGTTCATCATCTAGAACCTATCGGTTAATATGAATCTGCCGACTAAAATAAAACACTACTTGGCTAATCCCAAGTTAAAACGTGTTAACATGCCAATGCAACTTACGGAAGATCAGATCCGTGAGTTTATTCGTTGCTCCAAAGATCCAGTGTATTTTATCGAAAACTATGTCAAGATTATTACGCTAGATAAGGGTTTCGTACAGATCAAACTCTATCCGTTTCAAAAGCAAGCGGTTACTGACATCAACGACAATCGCCGAGTAATTGTAAAGGCAGGTCGTCAGGTCGGTAAGACCACCATGGTTGTAGGATATATCCTCTGGTACATTCTATTCAATGAAGATAAGTTTGTTGCGATTCTTGCTAACAAGGCACCAACAGCGCGTGAAATTTTGAATAGAATCAAAGTGGCATATGAATCATTGCCATTATGGTTACAGCAGGGCGTGCGCGTTTGGAACAAAGGTGATATTGAACTTGAGAATAACTGTCGTGTAATGGCAACGTCAACTGCCTCTAGCGCGATTCGTGGTTACTCTATTTCATTACTATATCTTGACGAGTTTGCATTCGTTCCAAGTAATATCGCCGACGAGTTCTTCACTTCCGTTTACCCTACCATTTCTTCTGGTACACAGTCTAAGATTCTCATCTCCTCAACACCAAATGGCATGAATCACTATTATCGTATGTGGACCGAGGCTGTCGAAGGGCAAAACGGATTTACGCACATCGAAGCCAACTGGCGTCAGGTTCCTGGTCGCGATCAGGCTTGGGCTGATGATCAAAGACGTATCCTTGGCGAAGAAAAGTTCCTACAAGAAATGGAATGCGAGTTTATGGGGTCGGCTGGAACGCTTCTATCAGCCGCTGCATTAAAATCTCTAGCCTTCGTGAAGCCAATGCATCTCTCAGAAAATGGGATCAAGATCTATCAGCAGCCGATCAAAGACCATAACTACATTGTGGTCGTAGATACTTCTCGTGGTAAAGGTCTGGACTATTCAGCCTGTGTTGCAATTGATGTAACAGAAGTTCCATACAGAGTTGTTGCGACCTATAAGGACAATGAGATTAGTCCACTAGTTTACCCATCAATTATAAAGCGCATAGGCGACTATTACAATCAAGCCTATGCTCTCGTAGAAATAAACGATAATGGACAACAGATTGTCGATAGTCTATTCGACGACTATGAGTATGAGAATATCCTTTCGACTGTAGAAATCAAACAAAAAATGGCTCTGACGTGGGGTTACGGCAACAAATCTAGTCGTGGAATCAGAACAACCAAATCTGTTAAGAGATTAGGATGCTCGATTCTCAAAACTCTGATTGAAAATCAAAAACTAATCATTCAAGACTTCGATATCATTGCAGAATTATCAACTTTTGTAAGCAAAGGAACAAGTTTTGAGGCTGACGACGGAAACCACGACGATCTAGTCATGTGTTTGGTTCTATTTTCTTGGGCTACCAATCAACAGTTCTTTTCTGATCTAAGCAAGGTTGATATTCGACAGAAACTTTACAGCGAACAGATGAAAAGCATCGAGGAAGAGCAACTGCCAACTTTTTTGGCTGGGCATATTGAAGTCGACAATCCAAATCAGCAGTTTATTTCTGATGGATCAGTTTGGAGTGTAGTCGAGAAAAATCAATAGAACCCCCAATTTACTAAATAATCAGTAGAATTTTCTATTTCTCCAAATACAGGAGTAAAAACATGGCATTTTTAGTTTCTCCAGGGGTGAATACTTCTGAAATCGACCTTACAACATCAATACCTGCGGTTGGTACATCAACTGGCGCAACAGTAGGATTTTTCCGTTGGGGTCCAGCAAACACTCCTATTCAAGTTTCTACTGAAAATAATCTAGTAGAGTATTTCTATAAGCCAGACGACGCTACTGCAGTGTCATTTTTGTCTGCTGCCAATTTTTTATCTTACGGAAATGATTTACGAGTAGTCAGAGTTGTCAATACAACCGCTGGTGCAGATAGATCAAATAATGCGGTTGGTCCTGCAACAAGATCAGTTACACTATCGTTCAATGGCGTGGCAAACGTCTCAAGTAGTTCTGGTTTAGTGGAAGCAAATACAACTGTTTTAACCAACTTAGGTCCAACAGTTAACGCTGGATATCATTTGTTGACTGCTGGAGATACAGTAACTGTAAATGGCGAGTCAAAAATTGTTCTTTCTGTATCTAGCGCAAACGTATTTACGGTAACAACAAACTTTACCAATAATGGTCAAGCAATTACTGTTGCTCCATCTAGTGTCACTAGAAATAATTTCTCATTGATTCTAAACGATGAGGATTATTTCAATAATCAATACTCTGCATCAAATGCAAATATTGCATGGGCAGCACGTTTTGCAGGTAAACTAGGAAATTCTCTAAAAGTTTCTGTTTGTGCTAACACCGCAGCATTCTCAACTTGGCCATATGCTCAGTTCTTCGATGCTGCTCCAACAACCTCACCATATGCTCTTAACATTGCTAACCGCGAAGTTAAGGACGAATTGCATATGGTTGTTGTTGACAATACAGGCGAATTTAGTGGCGTAGCAAATACAGTTCTAGAAAGATTCTCAAATCTATCTAAGGCTTCAGATGCCAAGAGTGATGACGGATCTTCAATTTACTACAAGGAAGTAATTTTCCGCGAGTCGCGTTATGTTCACTGGATGGGTCATGCCGCTGGTGCTGGTGCTGCAAATGCTTGGGGTCAAACAATTGCTACTGCAAACGCAGCAGTTGTTTCTGGTGACGTTTTCCACTCGCCTTCTCACAGCACAACAACCTACACACTAGGAAATGGCGCTGACGGAACTCCTGAAACTGCAGGAATTATTGATGCCGTAGATAAGTTTACAAACAAAGAAGCCTACGATATCTCGTTGCTATTTGCTGGCGACTATGGTTTGAGTGCAAATGCCTCAATCAACCCGCACACTATTGCTAACAAGTATCTAGATGTTGCATATGGAAGAAAAGACTGCGTAGCGTTCATTTCGCCAACTTATGCAAACGCAGTTACATCAACAACTAAGTCTGATTCAGTAATTGCATTCCGTAACGGTCTATCTGGCGTATCCTCATACGGCGTAATGGACAGTGGTTGGAAGTATCAGTATGACAAATACAATGACGTCTATCGTTGGATTCCACTCAATGCTGATATCGCTGGTCTTTGCGTACGCACCGATCTCGAAAGAGACCCATGGTTCTCACCTGCAGGTCTAAATCGTGGTCAAATCCGTAATCTTGTCAAGTTGTCGTTCAACCCAAATCAGGCTGAACGTGATTCTCTTTACAAGAAGGACGTAAATCCAGTTGTTTCATTCCCAGGAGAAGGAACTATTCTCTTCGGAGACAAGACTCTACAGGGTCGCCCAAGTGCATTTGATCGCATCAATGTACGTCGCTTGTTTATCGTTCTTGAAAAGGCAATTTCTAGAGCAGCACGCTCTAGCCTATTTGAGTTCAACGATGAGTTTACAAGAGCACAGTTTGTTGCCCTTGTTGAGCCATTCTTGAGAGACGTACAGGGTCGTCGCGGTATCTATGACTTCCGTGTTGTTTGCGATGAAACAAACAATACTCCAGCAGTCATTGATCGCAACGAATTTGTTGGTGACATTTATATCAAGCCAGCAAGAAGCGTAAACTTTATTCAGTTGAACTTTGTGGCTGTTCGTGGTGGCGTTTCGTTTGATGAAATCGTTGGACGCTTCTAATAAATAGACTAGAGTAAAGTCAGGAGAAAACAATGGCTTTTAATGTATCTGAATTTCGTTCTCAAATGCAGTTCGACGGAGCACGTGCGAATCTATTTGACGTGGAAATGAATTTCCCGTCTTTCGCGCTCCCTGCTAATGCATCAAAAAAGATGCAATTTCAATGTAAGAGTGCTCAATTACCTGGAACAACAGTCAATGCTGTTCCAGTTCAATACTTTGGTCGTGAAGTTAAGTTTGCTGGTAACAGAACATTCGCCGACTGGACAGTAAATATCATCAATGATGAAGATTTTTCTGTCCGTAATGCCTTCGAAAGATGGTTGAATGGCGTAAACTCTCACAGAACCAACGTAAGAGCAGCCGCTGCAGGTGGTCCAACGTCCTATGGCGTTGATGCTATAGTAAAACACTACGGCAAAACTGGTAAGGTACTAAAATCTTACAAGTTCATTGGGCTTTTCCCAGTTGATGTTTCTCCAATTGATCTAGATTGGGGCAATAACGATACTATAGAAGAATACACAGTGACATTTTCGTATCAGTGGTGGGAAGCAGTCGCCGAAGGCGTATTCTAATTTATTATTACGTGAACAAAGGCTAGAAATATTATGGCAATATCCTTATTCGGATTTGAAATCGGTCGCAAACAACCTGAATTAACAAATATTCAGCCAGCAATCACTGCACCTACAAATGATGATGGTGCAATTTATGTGACATCTGGCGGATACTTCGGGACTTATCTAGACCTTGAAGCAAGTTTCAAAAATGAGGCTGATCTAGTCACTCGCTATCGCGAAATGGCTATGCAGCCTGAATTGGAAACTGCGATTGATGATATTGTGAACGAAGCAATTGTACATGATGTGACAGGTAAATCTGTTTCAATTATTCTTGACGATTTAGAGCAACCAGATAACGTCAAAGAAATGATCCGTGAAGAATTTGATAAGGTTCTAAAATTAATGGACTTTTCAAATTATGGATCTGATATTTTTAGAAACTGGTATATTGATGGTCGCATCTTCTATCAAGTTCTAATTGACGAAAAACAGCCAGGTTTAGGTATTCAAGAACTGGTTTATATTGATCCGAGAAAGATCAAGAAAGTCAGAGCAGTAGAAAAGAAAAAAGACCCAAGAACAGGAATTGAAGTTGTGACTGGAACCAAAGAGTTCTATGTCTATAACGATAAATCCTCAACTCAAGGTCAGACTATCGTCACTTCTATTAGCGACTCGGCTGTTAAAATTGCGACCGACGCAATAGTAAACATCAACTCAGGTTTACTTGATCCAAAAAGAAATACTGTTTTGTCGTACCTACACAAAGCAATCAAGCCTTTGAATCAATTGCGCATGGTTGAAGATGCCATCGTCATCTATCGTCTATCAAGAGCACCAGAACGTCGTGTGTTCTACATTGATGTTGGTAATCTACCAAAGTCTAAGGCTGATCAGTACCTTCGCGATATTATGACCAAATTTAGAAATAAAGTTGTTTATGATAGTTCTACAGGCGAAGTCAAAGACGATCGTAAATTTATGTCAATGATGGAAGACTTCTGGATTCCACGCCGTGGCGAAGGCAAGTCAACAGAAATTACAACCCTTCCTGCAGGCGAAAATCTTGGTGAACTTGCAGATGTTAATTATTTTGAACAAAAACTTTATAAGTCATTGAATGTTCCTGTAAGTCGTCTAATCCCACAAACTGGATTTACGCTAGGTCGTTCTACTGAAATTACACGTGACGAACTTAAATTCAGCAAATTTATTCAAAAACTCAGATCAAGATTCAGCATTATGTTCGATGAACTAATGCAAAGACAATTGGCTCTCAGAGGAATCTGTTCAATTGAAGAATGGCAAGAAATAAGAGAAAAGATTCATTATGACTTCTTGAAAGATAATAATTTCGATGAACTCAAAGAATCTGAAATGCTCATGACAAGACTACAAACTATGCAATTAATTGATCCATACGTTGGCGTATATTTCTCCAAGGAATGGGTCAAGAAACATGTGCTTCGATTTGATGAAGAAGGCATCAAGAGAATGCAAGGTGAATTGGACGTAGAATCAGAAGAAAATGCAGAGCAGTTAGCGATGGCTCCACAACCAACTGACCAATCAATACCAACTACTCCGCAAGCGTAAAAAACTAAATAACAAATAACCTTTTTAGAGGATTTACTAATGGAAAAGCCACTATCAGAAGAAATCGTAGATTCAATCCTAGACGGAAACAAAGAGTCATTCATGGCAGCATTTCAGGCTGCAATTGCCGCAAAGGTGACTGATGCTCTAGAAGTCAAAAAGGTTGAAATCGCTTCAACTCTCATCACTCCAGAAGTTGCTGTCGAGGAAGAAGTTGACCTTGACGAGTCAAAGGGTAAAATGGATGACGAAGATGAAGAGGAAGATGAAGATAGTGAAGATAGTGAAAATATGAAAGAAGAAGCCGAGCAGATTGATGAAATATCAACAAATTTAATTAAAAAATCGCGAATGATAGCAAGGAAAAAAGCAGCGGATGCTGATGAACAGGGGAAAGATGTTGAGTGGAAAATTCATGCAGCGCAAGCAGGAAGATTCCAAAAGGCACTAGACAAACGTGACATACAAGCACAACTTAGCAGAGTATCTGGAGCAAAAGCACGCAATTTTGTTGCACAGAACCCAGGTATCCTAGCCAAAGAAGAAGTCGAGCAGGTTGATGAAGCAAAGTTTTCTAAAAAAAAACAGTAATGGCTCATACAATCGGTAAAGAGTTTAAGAAAAAGGGCGTTGGTGACGCATCAAAGGGCGGTCCTTTCGCAGTAGCAACTGCTATGGTTCGCGATCGTCCATCTGCTGCAAAGAAAGCATATAGAACAATTTTAGCGAAAAAGTAATTGATGAGATTTCAAGACTTTAGACAAAATTTGGTTGAAGCAGCGAAGGTGAAAACCCCTTCGTCTGCTCAGTCACAGTCTAATGATTTTGCAAATAAAGTTCGAACTGCTAAGAATGTGTTGGGATTAAAAAACCTAAATGTTGCTGCTGTTGTTGCAGCCAATAATATTGCGAATAAATTTGCCAAATTACCATACAATCAGTTATTAAACAGACTACCTTTATCATTAAGACAACATTATGTTGACTTTCAGTCTGCTGTTCCATCTGATATTATGAATGCGCCTACTGCAATGTATGCTGGTGCATTACAAAAGTTAAAAACATCTAGACCTAAACCAATGAAAGAGAGTTGTGAATTAGAAGAAGACTCTGATGATCTATTAGTTGAAACTATAGATCCTCCTATGATGTTAATTCTAAAACGTAAAGGTGTTCGCCTTTTCCCTGATGGAAAAAGAGCAGCATTATATGTTAACGATAAAACTGGTTTAACATTTATGCTTCCATATGATGCTAATGGTTTGGTTCAATCTATCTCAGGCGTTCAAGAAGAAATTGAGTTGGTGAGCCTAGAAGAAGCCAGTAATGTGCAAAAAATGGGAAGAACAAAAATTGTTCGCGCCAGAGTTCGTGGCGGCAAAGTACAGCGTCGCAAAAAAGTTTCTGCAGTAAAGGGTTATACAATTCGTGGTGGTAAGTTGACACGTATGCCTTCGTCTGAAAGAATCAAAAGAAAAATTTCTCAGCGTAAAGCAAAAATTAAGAGAAAGGCGAAAGCAGCAAGAGCATTGATCAAGCGCAAAAGATCTCTAAGAAAACGAAAAGCATTGGGGTTATAACCATGAAACTGATTACTGAAACAGTCGAAGAAGTTAAAGTCATTACCGAAGAAAAGAACGGTGTAAAGACTCTATACATTCAAGGTCCATTCCTTGTTGCTGAAAAAGCAAACAAAAATAGACGTATGTATAAGGAAGAAACTCTTGCGAAAGAAGTAAATCGCTACAACGAAGAATACGTTACTAAGAACCGCGCATTCGGTGAACTCGGTCATCCAGATTCACCATCAATTAATCTAGATCGCGTTTCTCATCTCATTACCAGTCTAAAGCAGGAAGGTTCTGTATGGATTGGTAAAGCAAAAATTCTTGAAACACCAATGGGTAAAATCGCCAAGTCCTTAATGGAAGGCGGTGCAACTCTTGGCGTATCATCACGCGGCATGGGTTCACTTAAAGAAGTGAACGGTGTTAACGTGGTTCAAGATGATTATTATCTAGCCACAGCGGCTGATATTGTAGCGGATCCATCCGCACCAGGGGCTTTCGTTCAAGGCATTATGGAAGGCAAAGAGTGGGTTTGGGACAACGGTGTTGTCAAAGAGTTTGATGTCAATGCTTACTATAATCAAATCAAGGGCGCAAAGCAAAAACAAATCGATGAGATTTCTCTAAAGATCTTTGAGAACTTCTTGTCAAAATTATAAAATTTATAAATAATATTACCTCTTCAGGAGTATAAAAATGAGCAAAACATTATCAGAATCCGCTGCAGAAATTCTAAAGGCATCAATGAATGCAGGCAAGGAACCAATGCAGTCACTCAATGCACCAATGGTAGATCTTGGTGGAGCAACGCCACAAGACGACTACTCAGGTGGTCCAGGACACGGCGAAAAAGACTTTGACTCCAGTGTTGGTGTTAAAGCAGCCGCTTCAGCGCAAATGGCACCAAAACCAGGAATGCCAGGCGCTCCAGCAGAACCATCAAAGGGTGCTGCTGAAGAAGAAACCGATGCAGTTGCTGATGCAGAACAGCCAATTGATGGTGCAGATAAAGCACTTGCTGCTAAGAAAATCCTCAAGCCAGGCGAAAAGATTGGCGCGATGAAAGAAGAAGCAGAAGAAGTTGAAGAAATTTCTGAAGAAGATCTTGCTGAAGCCAAGAAAGCCCATATGAAAGGTATGGTTGCTAAGTACAAGGGTTCTATGAAAGAAGACGTAGATGCGCTATTCAATGGCGAATCACTTTCTGAAGATTTCCGCGTTAAGGCAACTCTAATTTTCGAAGCCGCTGTATCTTCACGCGTCGAAAAGATTGTTGAAGAAGTTCTAGCAGAAAACGACGAACTTCTTGCTCAGACAGTCGAAGAAATCAAGTCTGAACTCTCAGAACAAGTTGATGAGTATCTCAACTATGTTGTTGAAGAGTGGGTAAACGAGAATCAAGTTGCTATTGAGACAGGTCTACGTGCTGAACTCGCTGAAGACTTTATCAATGGTCTAAAGAATCTATTCACAGAACACTATATCGAAATTCCTGAAGAGAAGGTCGACCTAACGGAAGAACTTGCTCAGAAGGTTGCTGAACTAGAAGAAAACCTAGTTGCTATTGCTGAAGAAAAGCAAGCAATCGCTAAGGAACTAAATCTAGGTAAGAAAGATAAACTAATTTCACTTGCATGCGAAGGTCTAACAGCTGTTCAAGCAGGCAAATTGAAGTCGCTCGCAGAGGGCGTGGAGTTCACCACAGAGGGTGATTTTGAGCATAAACTCGCAGTAATTCGCGAGAACTACTTCCCAAGTAAAGTAAGCGTGACTAGTGAGGTAAAGGAAATTCAGAAGGTGGAAACACTATCTGAAGATTCAGAAGTAGAAACAGTTAACGGTATTATGGCACATTATGTAAAGGCAATTTCCAAAACGGCTCCAAAAGCCTAATTTAAACTGAGGTATCACTAAATGTATCTAAATGAAGCATATACAAAGAAGTGGGCACCAGTTCTTGATCATCCAGAACTCCCAGCAATTGGTGACCAGTACAAGCGTGCTGTCACAGCCCTAGTTCTAGAAAATCAAGAGCGTGCTCTAGCAGAAGAAGCCCGTTCAATGCAAAATCTATGGGAAGCCCCACAGCCTTCCATGGGTTCAGGCGTCAACGGTCTTGCATCAGCATCGGGCGCAGCAGTTGCTGGCTTCGATCCAATCCTAATCGGACTTGTACGTCGTGCACTTCCAAACCTAATGGCTTATGACATCTGCGGCGTTCAGCCAATGACAGGTCCAACAGGTTTGATCTTCGCAATGCGTTCAGTCTATGCTAACGCAACAGCATCTGTCGGTGAGGCTCTTTACAACGAAGCAAACACCGTATTTGCTGGCACAAACGGCAATGGTACAGTTGCAAACGCAATCGTATCACTAAGCCAGAACGTTGCTGCAATGACTCTTGCAAACACAGGTACTGGCGTAACAACCGCTGCCGCAGAAGATCTAACCATGAACTACATGGGCTTCCAGATCGATCGCGTTGCTGTAACAGCAAGAACACGCGGTCTACAAGCAGCCTACACGCTAGAACTTGCACAAGATCTAAAGGCAATTCACGGTCTAGACGCAGAAACAGAATTGACAAACATCTTGTCAACTGAAATTCTTGCTGAAATCAACCGCGAAGTTGTCCGTACAGTCTATGCAACTGCTAACGTAGGTATCACTGGTCTTGCAACAGCAGCCTTCAACCTATCTGCAGCAGCAGACACAAGCGGTCGTTGGCAGGTTGAAAAGTACAAGAGCCTATTGTTCGCAATCGAGCGCGCAAGCAACAAGATTGCCAAGGACACTCGTCGCGGCAAGGGCAACATGGTCATCGTCTCAACCGACGTTGCATCAGCCCTAGCAATGACTGGTCTACTTGACTACAACTCAGCACTAAGCAACAACACCAATCTAGCAGTTGACGATACAGGCAACACATTCGCTGGTACACTCTTCGGACGTATCAAGGTCTATGTTGATCCATATTCTGTAACTGGTTCAGACTATGTTGTAGTTGGTTATAAGGGTACAACTCCTTATGACGCTGGTTTGTTCTATTGCCCATACGTTCCTCTACAGATGGTACGTGCTATCGACCCAACAACTTACCAGCCAAAGGTTGGATTCAAGACACGTTATGGTCTCGTAGCAAATCCATTTGCAACACCAGCAGGAAACGGCAACCTAGTAACAGATTCAAATCTATACTACCGCAAGTTCCAAGTTCTAAACATCAACCAATAATTGATGTGAAAACTTTTTGCCAACTTACTAAAAATAATAAGGCAAAGCAACTAGAGGGGGAGTGGAAACACTCCCCCTTTTTTATTGGAATAAATAGTTGTAGCCCACAAACTAACGGATTAAATTCATGTCAGTTTTAAATAGAAATCCTGCAAACACAGATCTACTCCAAAGTACAAAATTTAGAGTAACATTTGACAGATTGCCAGGAATCACTTATTTTTGTCAGAGTGCAAACCTTCCAGGTATTTCTTTGACAGAAATTCCTATGCCAACGCCATTCGTAGATTTGTATCTACCAGGCGAAAAGGCTGTATATGATACATTCAATATTACATTTCTAGTAGATGAAGATCTTCGTGCTTGGACAGAACTTCATGATTGGATTCGTGGAATCACATTCCCAACAGACTTTAAAGAATATGCAAACCTTGCTAAGTCATCAGTTGGTGCAAATATTCGCTCAAATTACCAAAAGAAACCAGCACCGTATTCTCTTGGCATTCTAAGCATCTATACAAACAAAAATAATCCAAATTTCAGAGTGAAATTGGTGGATATGTTTCCAACTACAGTGGGTTCTCTATTGTTTAGCGCAAGCGACACTGCGGAGAATATTATCACTGCAGACGCTACGTTTAGATTTTCTTATTTTGAGTATGAAAGAGTATAAAGTATTCTTAAAGATACCCTTATCATCTACGACATAGTCTATTATATGTGATTTGTCAAATATGTCAAACTATTGTAATCATTGTAAATAGTTGCTTTGTATTTGAAAGAATAGTATACTTCGTGAATGACTATACAAACTCCTCCTCTAGAAGCAATTATTGAGCAATGGGAAAAGGACTCAGACGTTGATTCGACTGAGCCTGGCAAAGAGATCATTCGCATTCCTTTGCTGCACAACAAGTATAACAAATACTTGTCATTGCACAATCTATCCGCCAAGAAAGCAGCCATTGAGTTCGATCGTATGAAGAAACTCAAGTGGATGTATTACACAGGCAAACTTGACCAAGAAGAATTGGATAAACTTGGTTGGGAACCTTTTAGATTTACGCTAAAGTCTGATATCAGCGTTTACCTTGACGGTGATGATGATTTGAATAAACTCAAGCGCAAGAAATCATATCACGAAGAATGCGCAAAGTTTTGCGAGAACGTCATGAAGGAATTGAACTCTAGGACGTATCAACTGAAAGCCTATATGGACTGGGAACGCTTTATTCAGGGTGCTCGTTGATGTGTGACATTCGAGTCGAAAAATCTAATAACATTTACGTCAAGGTTGAAGCCGAAGATTCCATTCTACAAGAAATGTCGGACTTCTTCACCTTTTCGACTCCAGGCGCGCAGTATTCACCTGCCTTCAAGAATCGCTACTGGGATGGCAAAATTAGACTGTTAAATTTGAAGACAAAGCAAATTTATTTGGGTCTTGAGAAATATATAAGGGAGTTCGCAAAACTACAGGGATATAGTTATGAATACGAAGAAGAAAAGGAATTCTACCCAGTCGATACCAAGAACCTTGCGTCTGCTCTCTCGCTTCCAATGGAGCCAAGAGATTATCAGTATCTGGCATCTAGCATCGGGCTTACAAAGAAAAGAACTGTACTCATTTCACCTACCGCATCAGGAAAATCGCTAATCATTTATATGATCATCCGCCACCTGTTGAACACAGGTAAGAAGCGCGGATTGCTGATTGTTCCTACGATCAATCTTGTCACTCAGATGCACAGTGATTTCAAAAATTATTCCAGCAACAACGGATGGGAAGTTGACAAACACTGTCAGAAAATTTTTGGTGGTGAGAGCAAGATCCCTGATAGCGATCTAATAATTTCTACTTGGCAGTCGATCTATGATATGCCAAAGAAATACTTTTCACAGTTTGATTTCATTATCGGTGACGAAGCCCATACGTTCAAAGCCAAGTCGCTCACAAGCATCATGACTAAACTTATTAACTGCGACGTGCGCATTGGTACGACTGGAACGCTTGACGACAGCAAGGTCAACAAGTTAGTTCTTGAGGGGCTGTTCGGTCCTGTATTCAAAGTTATTTCTACCAAGCAACTCATTGAACGCAAACAGTTGGCTAATTTCAGCATCAAGTGCATCGTTCTCAAATACCCTGAGACTGTATGTAAAGCAGTCAAAGGGTTTACTTACCAAGACGAAATGCATTTCCTCACGCAAAACGCAGAGCGAAATAAATTTATTGTTGATCTTGCTCTCAATTTGAAAGGAAACTCACTAGTTTTATTTACTTACGTCGAGAAACACGGTAAACTACTATATGAATGGATTGAACAAAACTGCAAAGGCAGGAAAGTGTTTTTTATTCATGGTGGGGTTGAGGCTGAAGATCGCGAAGCAGTAAGGCACATTACTGAGCAAGAAAACGACGCGATCATTGTAGCCAGTTACGGAACGTTCTCGACAGGAGTAAATATTCGTAACCTACATAATATTATATTCTCTTCACCAACCAAGAGTAAGATCCGCGCTCTTCAGTCTATTGGACGTGTGCTGCGTTTAGGTGAAAACAAAGACGCTGCTACACTTTACGATATCGCTGATGATTTACGTTATGGTCCTTATACAAACTTCACACTGAAGCACTATGAGGAACGAGTGAAAATCTACAGCGAAGAAAAGTTTCCTTTCACAACGAATAACGTAAGGATAAGTTAATGACAGAAGAAAAACAATTGAAGTTTGTTAGACTTCGCAGTTTACCAGAAGATCTAATAGGATATGTAACGTATAAAGACGAATGCATAGTAATTGAAACTCCATTGAAAATTGAAGTTGAAACCTTTTTTGAAGAAGGTCGACAGATTCTATGCATGCAAGAATATCTCCCGCAAACAGTTATTGAGATTAGAGAAATAGAATTGCCTCTGGCTGATATCATGTTCGTGACGCCAGTCAAAGAACAATTTATTGAGCAGTACGAATACGTTCGCGATTTCTTTTACAATAACGAAAGCAAAATCAGAAACCCACTTATGCCAAAGAAAACGCAAGAAGAAACGCAAGAAGAAGTGACAAAGGTCGTTTCTATTCTTGAAGCAATGGCAAACAAAAAGGACAAACCAGTACATTAATTATGGCAAAGAATCACTATATCAATAACAAAGATTTTCTCAAGGAAATGATTGCTTATAGGCAAGCGATCCGCAAAGCAAAGAGAAGTGGTGCACCGAAACCGCAAATCCCGCGATACGTCGGTGAGTGCTTCATGAAAATTGCTGAGAATCTTTCACACAAACCAAACTTCCTGTCATATACTTTCCGTGATGAAATGGTTGCTGACGCAATCGAGAACTGCGTGATGTACGTTGACAATTTTGACCCGAGTAAATCTAGCAATCCATTTGCCTATTTCACTCAAATAACGTATTATGCATTCTTACGTCGCATTCAGAAAGAAAAGAAGCAGTTGTATGTCAAGTACAAGGCTACTGAAACGGCAGGAACTCTTGATGAGTTTGAGTTGAATGAAAACGAGGATGGTACATTCAGACAATTTGAATTGTATGAAAACATCTCTGAGTTCATTGTAAACTATGAGAACGCAAGAAAAGAGAAGAAAGCCAAGAAAGCAGGTTTGGAGAAATTTGTAGATGAAAATAGCAATTCTGGGTGATTGTCACTTCGGTGTGAGAGGAGATTCAATTGCCTTTCACAATCATTATCGTAAATTTTATTTGGAAACTTTTTTCCCTTATTTGGTGCAAAATGGAATTACCACCATCTTTCAGTTGGGTGACTTATTTGATCGTCGGAAGTATATCTCTTTTCAGTCTCTTGCTCTTTGCCGTCGTTACTTTTTTGATCAGTTAGTCAAACACGATATACAGTGTCATGTATTGCTTGGCAATCATGACATTTTCTTCAAGAACACTCTTGAGGTAAACTCGCCTGATCTTCTTTTGCGCGATTACAAAGACCATGTGTTTTTGTACGATAAGCCAACTCAATGGCAGAGCGTAGACGTGATTCCTTGGATCTGCAAAGACAACGAATTGGAGATCATGGACTTCATCAAGCGCAGTACAAACGAAGTGTGTTTTGGTCACTTTGAACTTGCTGGCTTCGAAATGGATCGCGGCAATATCTGTCATGAGGGTATGGACGCAAGCGCACTCAGCAAGTATGATCTAGTTCTATCAGGTCATTTTCATCACAAGAGCACTAACGGAAGTATTGTATACGTTGGAACTCCATCAGAACATACTTGGGCTGATTACAATGATGAACGTGGCTTTCATATTCTTGATACTGAAACTCGCGAGTTGACGTTCATACCTAACCCTGAGAAGATGTTCTACAAGATAAACTATAACGATGACAAACTATTCTACAATGATATTATAGAAACGGATTACTCTTACCTTGCTAACAAATATTTGAAAATTGTAATTGAAAAAAGAACTAATACATTTTTATTTGATACGCTGATTGATCAGATTACAAAAGTAACACCAATAGAAGTATCAGTAGTTGAAGACTTCTCTGAGATTACTAACAACGTTGATGTTGACATTGATCAGGCTGAAGATACAATTACAATTCTAAATAAGTATGTTGATGGCTTGACTTTACCAGTAGAATCAGATAAGATAAAAAATGTGTTGCGCGAAGTGTACAATGAAGCAATGGCTATGGAGTCAGCGTGATCCTATTCAAGACTGTTAGATACAAAAATTTCCTATCAACAGGAAATGTATTTACAGAAATCAATCTGAATGAGAATCCAACGACGTTGATTGTTGGTGAGAATGGCGCTGGGAAATCTACTTTCCTAGACGCTATCACATTCTCATTGTTCGGCAAGCCATTCCGTAACATCAATAAGCCGCAACTAGTCAATTCTATCAACGAAAAAGATTGCGTAGTTGAGGTTGAGTTTTCTATTGGTAAAAAAGAATATAGAATAGTTCGTGGAATCAAACCAAACGTATTTGAAATCTATCAAGACGCAACGCTAGTAAACCAAGACGCAAAGTCCAAAGACTATCAAGAGTTCCTCGAGAAAACAATTCTCAAGATGAACTACAAATCATTCACGCAAATCGTTATCCTAGGATCGACAAACTTTACTCCATTCATGCAGTTGTCAGCGTCGGATCGTCGCGCTGTCATTGAAGACTTGCTCGACATTCAGATCTTCTCTGCCATGAATGTGATTGTAAAGAGCAAACTACACACACTAAAGGATGAAAGCGCGCAACTCAAAATACAGATCGACAACACTAAAGATAAAATCGAACTACACAAGAAGCACTTAGAAGAACTGAAGAAAAATACAAAGGAACTTATTGACGCAAAGAAACTAGAAGTAAAACAAAACTACGATTCATGGGATGCTCTAGTTGAAGAAGGTGCAGTTGTTCAATTTCAAATCGATGAACTAGTCAAACAAGTAACCGATGAAGACACAAACACGAAGCGATTTCAAAAGTTAAACAACCTTGAAGCCAAGATCGAAGGGAATATTCAGAAACTCGAAAAAGACATCGAGTTTTATTCTGTAAATTCGACTTGTCCAACCTGCGATCAGGCTATCAACAACAAAGAAGAAAAAGTACATACGTGCAATAGTAAAATTACAGAACTGACTGAAGGTCTAAGCAAACTGAAGGAAGAAAGCGATGCCGTTTTACACCGAATCAACACCATCAAAGCAACACAAAAACAACTCAAAGATCTTGAACAAGAACTTGTCCGCATTAATACTTCTCGTAGCCAAATTAGAAAGTACATTAAGAAACTTGAAGATGAGATTACAGAAATAGAAAGCAAGCCAGCAATGAGCGACACGTTCAAAGCACAAAGCAAAACATTACTGAACGATCTACAAGCGCAAAACGAAAAAAGAAAAACAGTATCAGAACAAACAGTACAGTACGATATAGTTGCACAATTATTGAAAGACGGTGGAATCAAGTCAAAAATTATCAAACAGTACATACCGATCATAAACAAGTTAGTCAATAAGTACCTGGCTTCGATGGACTTCTTTGTCAACTTCACCATCGATGAGGAGTTCAAAGAGTCCATCAAGTCTCGTCATCGCGATGATTTTAGTTATGAAAACTTCAGCGAGGGTGAGAAGAAGCGTATTGACCTTGCGTTGTTGTTTACTTGGCGAGCAGTAGCCAAACTAAAGAACAGCGCCAATACAAATCTTCTCATCTTCGATGAAGTGTTTGATGGTTCACTAGACGTAAATGGTATTGAAGAATTTATGAAATTGATAAATATGTTCGCTGATGGGACGAACATATTTGTAATCTCTCATAAGTCTGATCAAATGGTCGACAAATTCAAACATGTAGTTAAATTTGCAAAAGTAAAAAACTTTTCTCAGATGGTGAATTGATATGAGTAAAATACTAAAATATATTAAAGGCGACTTGATTGAATGTGAAGTTTTTAAGTTGGTAGATTTTTATGATGCTATTTTGAGGCAGCCAACCACTCCATTTGATTTTAGCGCAAGAACATACAAAGAAGCGCAGTACATTGCATATTCTCTGACCGAAACTTTAGAGAAAAATAAAGGATTGGGTTTATCAGCTAATCAGGTTGGATTAAAAGATCGTGTTTGTGTTATCAACATGGGTGATAAGGCATGGGTAATGTTTAACCCCTATATTGTTGAAAAGTCTGAGGATAAATCAGAATTCGGTGAAGGGTGCTTATCCTATCCTGGGCTATACTTAAAATTGCAAAGACCAAACACAGTCAAAGTAAGATTCCAAGCAATCGGTGGTGAATTTGTTGAGCATGAGTTCAGCGGATTGACTTCTGTTTGCGTTCAGCATGAATTGGATCACCTAGATGGAATCGTATACACTGATCGCATCAGCCCAATTAAACTAGAGCAAGCCAAGAGAAAGGTAAAAAAGACTCTAAAAAAGATAGCAAAAGTAACGGCTGCGTAAGTTATTGATTCTATTAGGGTTTTTACCCTTTACTTTTAGCGAAAAATAGCCCATAATTGCGCTATAAGGCTTGAGGTAAAGAAATGGCAATACAAGAATCTAAATCGATCCTCGCGAAATTGCTCGCGACGGAAAATATTACGGTCTCGCACCAAAGCGTCAAGACCGCATACTTCGATCTTAAGAGTCGAACCATGGTTCTTCCTGTGTGGAAGGAAATGGACGGCAACCTTTATGATCTTCTGACGGGTCATGAAGTCGGTCATGCTCTGTATACGCCAGCCGAAGGTTGGCATAATGAAGTTTCCACGACCAGCAAGAAGTTCAAAGACTTCTTGAACGTTGTCGAAGATGCTCGCATCGAGAAACTCATCAAGCGCAAGTTCCCTGGACTTTCCAAGTCCTTCGCCAATGCTTACGCATCATTATATGATCGCGATTTCTTCGGCGTCAAGAAACTCGGTGACCTCAACAAACTCAATCTGATTGACCGTATCAATCTGCGGTTCAAGATGGGCGCGCACGTTGTTGTTACTTTCAATGACGCTGAGCGCGATATCGTGCGTGACGTTGAGAACGCTGAGACCTGGGATCAAGTTGTTGAAATTGCGAAGCGTGTTTACGAATACGTCAAAGAAAATGAGCCTGAGAAGGTTCAAAATTCGCAAGACTTGAGCGATGCTTTTTCTGAGCAAATGTCCCAAGATTCTGGTGACATGGATTCAGAAGAAGATGATGATCTTGATGATCTTGATGATTCTGACGACAGCGAAGAAACTGATGAAGATTCAGAAGATGCCGAGTCGGGTCTTGACGGTGAATCACGCGGCGATGATTCAGATGATTCCGACGCTGATTCTTCTGATGATGAAGAGTCAGACGAAGAAACTGAGGCTGACGGCAGTTATGCTGGCGGTGCTGGCGATTCAGAAGATGAAAATGACGATGAGCCGCAGTCAGTCACTGACCGCATCTTCCGTCAGCGCGAGCAAGAATTGGTGAATGCTTCTGGCAAAGTCTTCATGTACAACTTGCCTGATGCTGACCTTGACCGTATCATCCTTCCGAATACTGAAGTGGTGAATGATCTTGAACAATACTTCAAGAAACAGATTGCTGAGCCGCACAAGCCATACGGTCGCGCCAAGGTTTCTTATGAGACCGTTGTACAGAAGTCTGTGCGTCGTTTTAATGCTGAAAACAAGAAGGTTATCATGCATATCTTGAAGGAATTCGAGATGCGCAAGGTTGCCAGTCAGTATGCTCGTGCTCAGACTGCTCGGACTGGTGAGTTGAACATGAACGTGCTGCACAAGTACAAGTTCAGCAATGATCTTTTCCGCAAAATCACCGTTGTGCCGAAGGGCAAAAATCACGGTTATATTCTGTTTGTTGACATGTCTGGTTCGATGTGCGATCTTCTTCGCAACACGATTGATCAATTGTTGATTCTTGCGTCATTCTGTAAACTTGCCAAGGTTCCTTTCGAGGCATATGGTTTCAGCGATGATTATTATAACAACAATAAATTGCGCGAAATGAAGTCAATGAAGTCTTTCGCATCAGACAGAAAGAATGAAATGTATGTTAGCGAAGATTGGTTTCATCTGAAGCATCTGATCGGCACCTCGCTGCCTCCGCTGCAGTATCGCAAGGCTTTCAATATGCTTTGCGTTGTTGCTGCTGAATATCCTGCTCGTCGTACCAGTTACTTTTCTGCTCCTAAAGATGGTGACTTTGATAATTGGATGGATTCTGGTTTCGGTTTGCACGGCACTCCGTTCTCTGAAACACTTTTGGCTTCACGTGAAATAATCACCAAGTTTCAAAAGTTGCATCAACTTGAAGTTTGTAACGTCGTCTATCTGACTGATGGTATGGGCAATCAGGATCGTGTTCGCTTTCCGCAAAATTCGGAGATCGAATCGAATCACGGTTTTCTCCGCAGTGATATTTCTGATGCGGTTGTCTACATTGTAGATAAGAAAACGCAGAAGAAGATCAAGTTTGAAACTCGATACCCTGCCCAAGAAATGCAGACTCGGCTGACGCAGTTGGTCGCCGACGTCACTGGCTGTAAGCATATCGGTTTCTACATTATGCATCGCAAAGAGTTGAGTCGAGCAGTTCGTGACTATTTGCCGAATGGTTCCTTTCAAGAAATTGAAACTGCCAAGAAGTCGATTCGCGAAAACAACTTCTTCTCTTGCGCAACTCTTGGTTATGAAAAGTATTTCTATGTCGGTCTGCCTTCTGATAACGTGAAGGATGAGGCTCTTCAAATTACTCAAGAAATGAACAAGAGTAAGATGGCGAAGGTGTTCTCGAATACGCTGACCAGCAAACGCACCAATCGCCTACTTTTAACTAAGTTGGCTGAAGAATTGGCGGTTGCGTAAGTTATTGATTCTATTAGAGTTTTTATGGTTGATATTTTCTATAGTTTAGGCGATAATATGTATATGGTAAACGAATGGAGTTTAATGTGAGAAAGTCGTTCTATAGTAGTATTGATTCGCAGATGAATTTTCTTGAGAAGATTCAGGCGCATTTCAACACAGAAACAATTACGCTGAAGGAACTCAATTCCTACTGCGATGACAAGAAGAACGGTGTGGAGAATTTTCCATACTTCATTCTTCGCGAGCGTAAGGTTGCGCGCAATACGTTCAACATCGTACCGAAGAGTGTTAAATCTGCGACCGCTGCCCCTGTAGTTGTTCGTGGCGAAGTTCCTGCTTCTGCTCCCGCGATGGTTGCGCAGGTTGTTCAACTTGCTTCGCGCCGAGCAGAGAACGTCACTGAGTCTTTTGTTCCTGAGAAGAACAAGACCTATGTACCGTTCGGCTTCTTCAACGATCTGAAGAGCATCATCAAGTCGCGGATTTTCTATCCGATCTACATCACTGGTCTGTCTGGTAACGGTAAGACCATGATGATTGAACAGGTCTGCGCCTCGCTCGGTCGTGAAATGATTCGCGTCAACATCACCAAGCGCACCGATGAGTCCGATCTTATTGGTTCTTATGAGTTGATTGACGGCAGTACCGTTCGCCGCGAAGGTCCTGTGATCACCGCAATGCGTCGTGGTGCTGTTCTTCTTCTTGATGAATGCGATCTCGGCACCGAAGACATCCTCTGCCTTCAGCCGATTCTCGAAGGCAAGCCATACTTCGACAAGAAGACTGGTGAGGTTGTCCACCCTGCTGCTGGCTTTACCGTTATCGCTACGGCAAACACCAAGGGTAAGGGCAGCGATGATGGTCGATTCATCGGCACCAATCTGCTGAACGAAGCATTCCTTGAGCGTTTCGCTGTGACGGTTGAGCAAGAGTATCCTCCTGCTGCGACTGAGCGCAAGATTCTTGAAAAGAATTTTGCTGAGTTGGGTCTGACCGATGCGGTGTTCATCGAGCGATTGATCACGTGGGCTGAGGTCATCCGCAAGTCCTTCGCTGACGGTGCGGTTGATGAAGTCATCTCGACTCGTCGTCTTGTGCATATCAGCAAGGCATTCTCGATCTTCGGCAATCGTCTGAAGGCAATCGAAATGTGCTTGAACCGATTCGATACAGACACCAAGAATGCGTTCTTGGACTTGTACACGAAGGTTGACGCTGAGGCAACTGCTCCTGTTGCCCCAGTTGTATCTGATGAAGCCAAGATTGAGACCAGTCGAGATCCGAACAGTGATAATATGATTGTGAAAGTTTACAAAAATGGTCTGACCAATCAAGTAACATTTACTCCTGCTGATATTATAGAGCATGCAAATCAGGGTTTGACAATGGATCAGATTATTGATCGCGCTGCCAAGACTTTGATTGCTGTTCTTGATCGTGAAGCAGAGCAAGATGCTAACGATATCCCGTTCTAATGGAGGCTGATATGAATAAGCAAGAACAGGTTAATTATTTCTTGGATGAACTTCGTGACTCTGGTTCGACAAATATGTTTGGTGCTGCACCGTACATCGTTGAAGAGTTTGGTGTGACTCGAAAGGAAGCCAGAGATCTTTTGTTGAATTGGATGCAAACTGTTGAGGAGCGTCATCATGGGTCTTGATATGTTTTTGAATGCGACTCGGTATCTCTCGAATTACAAGGATGCTGACAAGCAAAAGAAAGAAGAAATGCTGAAGACGTTTCCTGAGTTGAAAGCCTATTTGGCGGAAGAAAATCCGATTAAAGAGGCGAAAGCCGAAGTTGGATACTGGCGAAAGGCAAATCAAATTCACGCATGGTTTGTTGAGAACATTCAAGAAGGCGAAGACGATTGTAAATCTTATTATGTCAGTAGAGAAAAATTGCAAGAACTCAAGAATCTTTGTCGACAAGTTTTGGAAGATAAATCTCTAGCGGATAAACTCTTGCCAACTCAGAGTGGTTTCTTCTTCGGTGGTACTGAATACGAAGAATATTATTTCGATGATCTTGAAAAAACAATAAGGATTATTGATAATGCTCTTGCGCTTCCTGAAGATTGGTCTTTTGAATATCAGTCGTCTTGGTAAGCAAGAGTTTACTTTTGCCGTTTGTTAGTATATAATAAATGGTATATCGCAAGGCAAGCCCCAATCTTGCGATATTATTGAAGGGGTATTTTTGTGAAGGTATATTATATGTCTAATGCTCTTAACTCGTTTGTCAGCTATCTCGTCGATGGCAATCAGGTGACCAGCCGCCAGGCTCGCACTTTGTTCAAGGTCGAGAACGTTGCTGACCTCGTCTATCGTGCTCGCAATGAGGGTATCTCTGTATACACCAATCGCATCACGAACAGCCGTGGTGAGAAGGTGTTTGCGTATCGCATTGGCAATCCTTCGGCTCAGTTCGAGAAGTATCTCGATCAGGGTCATGTTGCTCGCGCTCGCAAGACTCTCTACCGTGATGCTATCAGCGTCTCGATGAATGGCTAATTCATCTGAGTAAACCATTCTGGTTTCTGTGGGGGCAGTTCTTGCCCCCACAGTTTATTTGACAGAGACTAAATGCACATATATAATAGAACACAAGAAAGAGAGGTGTTCTCATGACTAAAGTTATAGTTGCAAGGCAAAAATTAGATTGTTCGCATTTGCTTGGACAATTTTTAGACGAATCACATTATGATGTTTTGGTCGAAGAAGACACTGACTGTTATCAAAAAGCAGACTGCGATCCTACATCGATGTCTAATTGCAATCAAGAAAATTGCGCTGACTGCACTCAAATTAAAACGAAAGATGAACGTAAAGTTGCATTTATTTTTCGTAAGAACTTTTTCACCAAGGAAGAACAAGAACAAGCCTATATCGGACTGCGTGAGGCTGCTACACAATCACAAAATCGCGGATTGGCGGCAGGACCAAAAGGTTCAACTTGTTTAGGTCGAGAATGGGTAAACGAAGTCCAACTTCGCGCTCTTGACTTTTTTAAGAAGCAAGAAGAAAATAGCGTAATTGAAATTGATGTACAAAAAGAAATTGATTCTATCAAAGAAAAATATTCTAATACTCAAAGCACTCGCGGCTTAGTTTGGTTGGCTGCTAAAGTCAAAGAAGATAATTTCAATTTTGATAATTGGTTGAAGGAAGTTGTAAATCTTTCTATAGCAGAAAGGAAACATGAAGCAAATGAAGTTTTTGAAACGTATATTTCAGACACAACCTACGCAAATCCTGTTTTTTCTGGAATTGCTGGCTGGTTTGATCGGTATCCTCGCATTCCTTATGGGCGCGCAACTTCTTATACACAGCATTCATTCGATAAATTTAAACTTTCTTTCCCGTTTCTTCAATCTCTAAACAAAGGATTCAAAGAACTTCTACCATGGCGATGGCAGAATCAAAAGAATGCTATTGATAAAATTGATCCAGCATTTGTTGTTCCTGGAACAGTGTTCACTACAATTACGGTGAACAAAACATTTAGAACAGCAGCACACTATGACGCAGGTGACTTCGCAGATGGTCTTTCAAACCTACTTGTACTTTCAAATAATGGCAACTATTCTGGTGGCTATTTGGTTTTCCCTGAGTACCGTATCGCGGTCAACGTAAGACCAGGCGATTTGCTTCTCGTGAACAATCATGAAATAATGCATGGAAATACACCGATTGTTTTGAATGATAATGAGGCTGAACGTATAAGTTTAGTTTGCTATTTGCGAGAAAAAATGCTAGAATTAGGGAGTAAGCAGTACGAAGATATTCGTTACCAGTTTGTAGAGTCTCGCCGCAAGAATCCAGAGCATCCTATGCAACGTCGTCTTTGGAATGGTATTTCAGAAGGTATGTGGGACTCTCAAGAATGGTACGATTATCTCGAGAAGCATGGTGGTAAGAAGATGGTTGAGAAATATCATCCTAAAGCATTTGAAAAAATTTCAACTCTTGAAGACCTTTTTGGGTAATATATGAAAATATTGACTGTCGTTCATGATTTCAATAACTTCGGTGGTATCATTTCTCATACTGAGCAATTGATTGCTGGCTTCAAAGACCTCGGACATGAAACTGGATTTGTCTATCTTCGTAGCACAAAAACTGGTGGTAAGTTCGCTGAAGATTCAGAATTAGAAGGATATGATATTGGTGTTGGAACTGGTATTCCTGTTCATCAGGGTAAAGGTTGGCGAGGTGAATACTTGTCGTTCATCAACGACAATGACGTCAACAAGTTTATAAATCTTGCTAATCAATATGATATTGTAATCTGGCAGTCTATCTTTGGATTCAAGTGTCAAGATTCAGAAGGTAAACAGTCTTGGCTTCGTATGTTCAAAGACGTAAAAGCGAAGCATGTTGTAATTGTTCATGATGGAAACCTGCGCAAGAACTATCCCTGGATTCATCATCTTCGTCCATATATCGCTGGTCTTGCTTGCGTTCATCCTAGCGCCTACAATCAGGCTGCTGCGATGCAGATTCCTCGCGCATTGATTCTGAATCCACAGGATATAACTCGTAAGCAAGGAACATCTTTTGATGAGAAAACTGACACAATCTTCTCGCTTCAGACGTTCAAACGATGGAAGCGTGTTGATGATCTTGTAGCAGCAGTGCCATATATCTACGGTCAAGTAATTATTGCTGGTGATGGAATTGAACGTGCTTACATGTCATCAAAGGATAAATGTAAGCCTGAATATTATTGTACACTAGATCGTGATCCTCAAGCATCTGAGAATAGAGTTGGTAAGCCGATCTGGCAAAATGCTCTAGACAAGGGTATGAAGTATATTGGATTTGTGTCAGAAAAGAAGCGTGATGAAATTTTGAGTCATAGTAAATTCCTATTAGATCCTTCTTGGTCTAAGACTTATGGTGAACACTTCAATCGCGTAGTTATTGATGCAATGCTAATGGGTGTTGTTCCGATTGCTCGCAATCTTGGCGTCTCTGATAATGAGAAAGGAGTCGGTCTACTCAAGCCAGGTAAGAACTACTTGATGATTCCTTGGGATGCAACACCTAAACAGTTTGGTGATCTTTGTAATAAGTTCTTGATGATGCAACCATTTGATTATGGTAAGATTGTTGCCAACAACTGGGAATTCGTAAAGCAATTTGATCGAAAGAAAATTGCATCAGAATATGTTGCTTTTGCTAACGAGATTTTGCCAAATACTGAAACAGGCAAATATGATGAATCTCTCAATGATACAGTTGATTCTGTTTGGGCTGATCACTTTAAATTTCCGCAAAGATTGAATGTTACAAGTACATTGGAAGATCTTTTCGGTTGACTATATAAAGAGTGGTTTGAATTTTATACTTTGGAGTTAATATGCAATTACAAATAAAGGTAGAAGATCTACGCAAAAAGAAATTGTTCGTGGCTACGCCTATGTATGGCGGTATGTCTCACGGAATGTTCGTCAAATCATGTTTAGACTTGCAGTCTGCTTGTACTCAGTATGGAGTTCAAGTTAGATTTTCATTCATTTTTAATGAGTCTCTGATTACTCGCGCAAGAAATTATCTTGTAGATGAATTTCTTCGTGCTGACGACTTTACCCATCTTTTATTCCTGGACGCTGATATTCACTTTGATCCTAGGGACGTTATTGCGCTATTGGCGTTGGATAAAGATGTCGTTGGGGCGCCATATCCTAAGAAGTCAATTAAGTGGAATTCAGTTAAAGATGCAGTTAAGAAAAATCCAGAAATCAGTTCAGCAGAACTAGAAAAAGTTGCTGGCGATTTTGTGTTTAATCCTGCTCCAGGAACTGAAAAATTCTCAGTAGCCGAGCCTATTGAAGTTCTAGAAATCGGAACTGGATACATGCTTATCAATCGCGAAGTCTTTTCGAAGATGCAGCAGGCATTTCCGATGATTCGCTATAAGCCAGACCACGTTGGACAGGCTAATTTTGATGGCTCACGTTATATCCATGCTTACTTTGACACTGTAATTGATTCTGCTGATTCTATCACAGGTGGTGGCTCAGATCGCTACTTGTCTGAAGATTACATGTTCTGTCAAATGTGGCGTAAGATTGGCGGTAAGATTTGGCTCTGCCCGTGGATGAAGACACATCATATTGGAACTTATGCATTTACTGGTGATATGCCAGCAGTTGCTAACTACGTCGGTTCACTCTAATACTGAGATTTTGTTATGATTATTGGACTTGTCGGTAATATCGGAAACGGTAAAGGTACAGTTGCAGACATTCTTGTTGATCGCCATTCTTTCATTAAAGAAAGTTTTGCCAACAGTGTGAAGGATGCG